>ERZ773010.101-NODE-101-length-68290-cov-47.957661_pt1 | contig 68290 bp, 56 predicted proteins | sample MGYA00580842_ERZ773010 | MGnify/ENA primary metagenome ERZ773010 (study PRJEB29015, sample SAMEA2737982) | human oral metagenome | biome: human oral; feature: human-associated habitat; material: dental | place: China | collected 2107 ... | reverse complement strand
AGGATAATAAGTAAGTCTACGGCTGTCCCAGAATACAGGATTATTGAAGTAACAACATTTTGAATCATAAAACACCTCATTCAAATATATTTTTGAATATATTATAACATTGAACTTTGTAGATGTCAACTTCTCCAAAATATAGATAAGAGTTAGTGTACCAAATATTAAAAAGTCCTGCCATCGAAATGATAGCAGGACCTAACTTCAATATCCAACTGATATATTTATCTAAAAAAGGTAGAGTTTTTATTGATTTATAGTGCGATGTAATGAGTTTCAAAAAATCAAAAATCAATTAAAATCAATATTTTGACATCTATTGACGTGTACTGAAGCTATTACTTAACCTCTAAAAAATAACAAATAACACCTCTTCTAAAACTATCAAAATTAATGTTTTACAATATTCATTAGTAACTTCATTAAAATTGTATAATCGTTGATTTTAATATTAAATAATTGTAAAATACATTGGTACAAATAATAATAATAATAATAAAATAATCACAAAGGAGTTTTTTATGGAATTACTAACTACCCTAGGTATATTTGTCATAATTGTAATACTTGGTTCATTTTTAAATAATCTTTTTCCACGTATTCCCGCAGCCTTATTCCAAATAATACTTGGTGCTGCGGTAACATTTATTCCTAACCTCCCACTTCATTTTGAGTTTGAATCAGAAATGTTTATGATGTTAGTTATCGCTCCCTTATTATTTACTGACGGATTCAACTCGTTCTTAAAGAATATCTGACAAACGACCAATTATATATATGGCAATATTTTTAATTCTTGTGATGGTAATTGTTGTCGGTAGCATAATTCATTTATTGCTTCCAATGATTCCATGGGCAGCATGTTTTGTTTTAGCTGCTACTTATCACCTACAGATGCTGTTGCTGTTAAATCAATAACTAAAGGAATGAGATTACCTAAAGGACTTATGGCTATATTAGAAGGTGAATCACTTCTTAATGATGCTTCTGTGCTTGTATCATTTAATATAGCTCTAGCAGCCGTTCTTACTAACACATTTTCTGTCACGAATGCTAGTTATAAATTTTTAGTAGTTGCAGGAGGTGTAGCGATCTTTGGACTTATTATTGGGATAGCATTCTCTTATATTAAATTTATATTCTCAACAAAGTTTGCTGACGAATTTAATATTTTAGTTATTTTTCAATTAATAACACCAGTTATAGCATTCTATCTTGCAGAACATATTGGTGTCTCTGGTATCGTAGCTGTAGCAATTGCAGCTCTAGTTTACAACTACCAAAGAAAACTTCACTTACTTACTGTTGTAAGTAGTGATGCTGCAGTAACTATAGACAGTACTCAACAAATTACGAGTTATGTACTAAATGGTTTCGTATTTACCTTTTTAGGATTATTTACTCCCTGAGATATATCATACTATGTTTAACAATAGAGAGATTGATATTGTATATGGATTTATAATTTCATTAGTTATTTTTTTAGGTCTAATGATAGTCAGATTGACCTTTGTATATTTCAACTACATATCATTCCAACCTCATCTTTTCACTACTGCTAGAAAAACAGCGAAAATAATATTAAATAGAAAATTTGACAAAGGTAACTATTCTAGATTTAGTTACTCATTAATTACTAGTTTATGTGGTATTCATGGTACAGTAACACTTGCTACAGCACTTATGATTCCGGTTATAACTGCCACTGGGGATAACTTCCCACTTAGAAATACCATCTTATTTATTGCAAGTAATGTCGTTTTATTAAGTATTATTATCGGTACAATCGCCCTTCCTCTTGTTGTTAAAGATGAGGATGAAGAAAAAGAATATAATCAATACTCTCTTCGTGAGAAAATCCTAGAAGGGACACTTGAAGAATTAAAACAGCGTGATATTTCTAAAAAATCTATTGAAGAAAAAGTTGCTTATGCTTTTGAAATAAAAAGTTTACACGAATTAAAAACATATTTCAGAAATATGCAAACTGGAGAATTTAAGAATACAAAAGGAGCTCTAGCATTACACAAAAAAATAATGAAAGCTCAAGATAAAGCCCTTCCTGAAATTCTTAAAGATAATCCAAACATTGAGCAAATTTTAGAAATTTCTAAACTTATGCAACTTAGAAAATCTTTATTGTTCACATATTCGATACCAAAAAACTTATTACTTAATTTAAGAATATATATATAAAAGAATCCAATCTAAAACGCCGTTTAATACGTCATTTTGTTGCTGAAGATTTAACTCCTGAATTTTATGAGAAAATTAAAGAAAAAGTTCCAAATAGAAGAAAAGAGAACTTTGCGAGTAAATTAAATGAAATTAAACAAAGAGCCGAATCTTCTTCGAATCAAATTCAAGCTATAATTGATTGCTCTCCTACTATAAGAGACGCACTTCTTAAGATAGCTTATGATGTCATTGAAGAAAAATGTTCGAATGAAAATACTGCAGAATTTGTTAAAGATGTATATAGATATTACTCATTTACTTAATTTGAAGTATTTTTAGAAGACATAGATTTTGAAGAAGAACTTAAAGAGCTTCAAATGGAATCAGTTCGACTTTTAAAATATAGAGTATTAACTATGAGAAAATTAAACTATATTTCTCTAGAAGATTCTTACACAGCTCTTCGCAACTTGAACTTTAGTGAATCAATGATTTTCCCTCGTGAGACTGAAGAAGAATAAAATATAAAAAAGCTGACCTCAACTTAGATTATTATCAAAACTCTGAGGTAAGTTTTATTTTTTTAAAAACTAATTATCCATAAAACATAAAAGAATTATATTTACATCTTTTTTATGATATTTTTCAAAATCTTTTCAAAGTATAATTAATTCTCTTCTTACTTTCTCTAAAAATTTTTTGTAGGACTATTATTATCTTATTACTTTATAATAAATCATCATCCTTGACAAAGATTTCAATTAATGTTTTAATATACCCTATAAGGGTATATAGGAGGTAAACAAAATGTTTTTTTTATTCACAAAAATTGACAGTATTTCTACTACTGAATTAGAAAATAAATTGAAGGAAAATATTCAATTAATTGACGTAAGAACACCTGGTGAATTTAGAAGAGGCCATATAAAAAACGCAAAAAATATTCCACTAAATGAAATCGGCAACTTCACTCCAATAGCTGACAAAAAAATATATGTAATTTGTCACTCTGGAGCAAGAAGTAAACTTGCCGCAAAGAAACTTAAAAAAAGAGGTTTCGATGTTGTTAATGTTCAAGGTGGAATGCATGCATGGCGAGGTAAAATAGTTTAAAATCAGACTATAAATAATTTAACTCTGTTAAAAACACAACAATTTATCAGACTAATACAGTAGTTAAATTTAGTAATATTGAAAGGAATCAACTATGAAAAATAATATTTCAATGAAAGATTTTTATGAAAAGTATAATAATGAGGAACTTACAATTCTCGATGTAAGAGAAAATCACGAATATGCAGCTGGTTATATACCTTCTGCTCAAAATTTTTCTTTAAGTAGTCTTGGTATAGAATTCACTAAATTAGATAAAAATTAAAAATACTATGTAATATGTCAAGCAGGTGGACGTTCAGCTAGGGCATATGATTTTCTAGAGGCTCAAGGATTCGATATAATAAATATCGAAGGTGGTATGAATAATTGGCCTGAAGAAAAAAAATAAAATATTAAACAATAAAAACAACCAAATTTTACTATATTGAAATTCTCTGTAATACAAAATTAATACATCATCAAAAAACTTGTTCCTAAGATTAGTTAGAAACAAGGCTTTTTATTATTTCTTTAAACTATTTACTCTTTACTATATATTTTATAGCTTTTTCTATTTTTTCTTTCTGTTCAAAGGGATTTTCTAAAGGATTATTAATACATTCCATAAGATTCTCTGTTATTAGTAACTCAATAACACGATCAACGCTTGAACGAACTGCACTTAATTGAGTTATTATATCAATACAATCTCTCTCTTCTTCTATCATTTTTTGAATCCCTCTTAGTTGCCCTTCTGAGCGCTTAAGACGTGTAATATACTTTGAATTTGCCATATTTATTTTCCTCAGTAAATTTTTTTTAATTATACCTTGAATAATTTATTTTGTCAAAACTTTGAAAATCCTGAAAATCTAATTTCTCTTGTTATTTCCAAAAAATCAAATCAATTAAAATACATTATTATATACTCGGCATATTAACAATTAATTTTCAAAGTAAATTTACTACCCTTTCCATACTCACTTTCTACTAATATGTCTCCATTTATTTGTAAGGCTAACTGTTTCGCTATTGCCAAACCTAATCCATAACCACCAGTTTTCATATTTCTTGATGCTTCAACACGATATAATCTTTTAAAAATATTATCAATCTCTTCTTCTTTTATACCACAACCTTCATCAATTATAGAAATAGATAATTCTTGATTTTGTATTTCAGCAACTATTTCTATTTTTGTACCACTTGGTGAATATTTAAATGCATTACCTATCAAATTCACGATAATTCTTTGTATTTTATTGTAATTACTTACTATTTTAGCATTCTCAGGAATAACTTTAATAAAAATATCTCTATTTTCCTTTTCTGCTCGCAACTTAAACTCTGACATACAGTCAATCAATAATTTGTCTAAAAATATTGTTTTATTTTTATCATCTTCACTAGTATCTTTTACACTTAAAGTTAAATAATTTAATTCTTCAACAAGTTTATTCAATCTTGTTGTTTGACGACAAATTGTTTCTAGATAATATTTATATTCTTCTCCTTTTATTATTCCGTCTAACATTCCTTCTGCCGTTGATTGAATTGAAGTTATAGGAGTTTTAATATCATGTGATAATTGGGCTATCATAAGGGATTTTTCTTTTTCACTTTCTTCCAATGATTCAAAACTTTCTTTTAAATGTTTTGCCATTTCATTGAATGATAACGATAATTCTCTAAACTCAGTAGGACCTTCTACAGTATTACTAATATCAAAATTTTTCTCACTTATATTAATCGTTTGTCTCTTTAGAACACGTAATGACTTAAATACACCTTTTAATAATATAATACTAATTGTAGCTCCAATTAGCCCCGCAATTATTGTAATCACAACTATAAAATATGTATCTTTTTTTTCAATTAACATTAAATTTGAAGCCCAAAAAACAGCCATAATAGTTATTAAAAATGATAAAATATATCCAACAATAATATAATCTCTTAATTTCATACTATATTTCCTTTCCATTTTTAAACTTGTTTTTCCATTTTGTATCCTAGACCCCATACAGTTTTTACACTTGGTGTTTTTTTTGTCGAATGTTTCGTTAAAATTCTTCTTAAAGAGTGTATATGCACATTTAGCGTGTTTGCATCTTCTACATATTCATCTTGCCAAATTTTTTCATACAATTCTGTTTTAGAAAAAACACGATCCGGATTATTAGCCAGTAGCCATAATAATTCAAAAGATTTCACGGTTAGTTCTAATTGTCTATCATTTACCATAGCAATTCTACTACTATAGTTAATTTCTAAATCACCTAGAGTTAAAATATTTTCACTACTATTTTTTTCAATTCTACGTAGTATATTTTTAACTCTTAAAACTAATTCTCTTGGACTAAATGGTTTTACTATATAATCATCTGCTCCCAAACTTAAAGCGTAGATTTTATCTGGCTCTGTTGTTTTCGCTGTTATGAATAAAAATGGTTGTTCCTCATCTAAATACTGTACTTCGCTGATTAAATCATAGCCATCCATATTTGGCATCATTATATCTGTAATTATTAAAGAATATTTATTTTTCTTGTATTTCTCTAAAGCTTCTTTTCCATCATTAGCGATATCAACATCATATCCACCTTGCTCTAAATATCGTTTATTTATCTCCGTTATTTCTATTTCATCATCTACTAATAAAATTTTATTAACCATATTTAACTCCTCTTATCAAAATAGTACTATACAATAAAAGTATAGCACTATTTCGATAAAATCTACAAGTTTATTTTATTTATTAATTATTTTTTCTTCTGAATCCTAATAGACCTAAGAAGCTTGCAATGATTAATCCTAGTATTCCAGTATTTGATGAATTTGTTGAACTCATTGTTCCTTCAGGTGCCGCACTTGTTTTTGGTAGCATACCTTTTTTCATCATTCCATTACTCATATGAGTATTCATAGTCATATTATCTTGCGTAATATCTTTATTCATATGAGAATCCATAGTCATATTTTCTGGCATCATATTTTCACCTGGTTTCATATCCATTTGCTTAGTTTCTTTATGTAGATTTATAGTTACTTCTTTTGTTGCTACTACATTTGTTAGATCCGCTTTTCCGTCTTTTTCACCGTATACTTTGATTGTTGCTTTGTAACTTTGTGTTCCATTAGCTTTTAATAAATCTAGTAATTCTTTATCTGATTTTCCTTTTGTTCCTTCTAGGTCTACTTCATAGAAGTATAATCCTTTCCCTAGTTTTTCTAATGGTAATAATGCTGGATTTTTCGCTGATCCGTTATCTGACCATGGAGCTTTATCAGATGATTTTAAGATTAAGCGAGTTAACATTCCATCTCCACCGAAGAATTCATAAGGAATTACTTGGTTTACTCCTGCTGTGAATGGTCCTGGGAAGTTTGCTCTATCTAAGTATTTAGCTGGTACATCGATTGTATCTTTTGTATTCTCCATTACTGCTTTTTTAACTTCAACTGGAGTTGTTTGTGGTTCTGCTACATCTTTTGCCTGTTTTATTAAATTATTCACATCAGTTTCTTTTGATTCAGTTGCATCATCTACTTGTTTATTTTCTACATTTTGAACTACAGGAGCTTTATCTTGTAAATCACTCGCATGAGCTTCTCCACTGCCAACAACTATAAAAATTCCGCTAGCAATTGCAGCTGACACCACACCAACACTAACTTTTCTGATTGCCCATTTTGTAAAATTTTCTGATTTAATAAAGTTATTTTTCATTTGTATTTTTCTCCTCTTATTAATACTTTATTATCAAAACTTTTTGTTTGATGAATACAGTATACTTTATGGATATTAACTAACTATTAGTAAAAGTTAAAATATTTCTTAAATAGTTATTATTAAAATATTATCTTTAAAATATATTAATATATATGATCTTCCTTAGATTTCTGACAATTCTGAAAAAAGTTTTAATTTTTTTACTAAGAAGTATTGACAAAAAAAAAATCTTATGTTAATATTCCCTTAACAGTTTTAAAAGCGATGAAGTGAAGAGCAATATTACTTAATTGTTAGAGACCTTTTGGTTGGTGAAAAAAAGGATTTGAGTATATTGTAAATGGTCACAGAGCTAAACTAATGAGTAATAATGAGTTAGTTTCGGTTGATTACCGTTAACAATCGTAGAGGTAAAATTAAAGTTTATTTAAGATTATAAAATTGGGTGGTAACACGGTCATTTCGTCCCTTGTGTTACTACCCTTTTGTCGTATTTAAGACTGAATAAAAAATATTTTATACAAATTAATATAATAACTATGAAAAGATGAGTAGAAAAAAGGATTTACACCAGAGAGTCTCAGTTGCTGAAAAGAGATTAATGAATTTTTTTGAATATGGTCTTTGAGTTTTAATTATCGAGCGATAGTTAGATAATTACGCACAAAACAGCGTTAAAATTTTAATGAGGTGGAAAGAGTTAAATAATTTTAGACTGTTCCATAAAATAAGGTGGTACCACGTATAAAACGCACGTCCTTAGGCAATATTAGATTATTGTTTAAGGGCGTTTTTATTTTTATAATTCTATAACATATACAAAATTTTTAAATTTCAGGAGGAAAGTTTAATGACAAAAATTTCAAGTTTAGGTTATCCACGTTTAGGAGAAAAAAGAGAATGGAAAAAATTGATAGAAGGATATTGGGCTCGTAATGTTCGCCAAAATGAACTATTTGAGGAAGTTGGAAAGTTACGTCGTGAATTTATCAAAAAACAATTTGATGCAGGTTTAGATTTAATTCCAGTTGGTGATTTTTCACTATATGATCATATTTTAGATTTATCATTTCAATTTAACGTTATTCCAAAACGTTTTGAAGGAAGAGAAGTCGATGTAGACTTGTTCTTTGATATCGCTCGTGGTAACAAAGATAATGTTGCATCTGCATTGAAAAAATGGTTTAATACAAATTATCACTATATCGTACCGGAATGGAAAGACGTTAACCCTAAATTAAATAATACTCGTCTTCTTGATTTATACAAAGAAGCAAAAGAAATCGTAGGAGATAAAGCAAAACCAGTTATTACTGGACCTATTACATATGTTGCTTTATCAAGTGGATTAGACGAAGGTGAACTTGAAAAAGCTGTAGATAAATTAGTTCCACTTTATACACAAGTGTTCAAAGAATTAGCTGATGCTGGGGCTACTTATATTCAAGTAGATGAACCAATTTTCGTTACTGATGAAGGAAAAAACTACATAGAGCTAGCTCATAAAGTTTATAATCATTTCAATAATGAAGTAAATGCTAAATTTATCTTCCAAACTTATTTTGAAGCTCTAGTTGAAGCTGAAAGACTTGCGAGTTTGCCTGTTGCATTTGGATTAGATTTTATTCACGGTAGAGAAGAAAATTTAGCTAATATAAAAGCTGGGTTATTCAAAGACAAAGAAGTTTTTGCTGGGGTTGTTGATGGACGTAATGTTTGGAGTAATGACTTCGTAGATAGTTCTGCATTATTAGAAGAGCTTAAATCAAATGTTGCTGAATTAGTAATCCAACCTTCTTGTTCACTTCTGCATGTTCCAGTTACAACAAAAAATGAAACAGAATTAGAAGAAACTTTACTAAATGGTTTATCCTTTGCTGATCAAAAACTAGTAGAACTTAACTTACTTGCTAATAAATTAGATGGTAAAGAAGAGGCAGCCTATGAGAAACATGTTAACGATTTTAACAAGTTACAAGCTGCTGATTTCAGAAATCTTGAATTAGAATCTAGCGAAAATGTACTTTCTACCCGTCCATCTGATTATAAAGTTCGTCGTGAAGTTCAAAATAAAAAATTTAACCTACCATTACTACCAACAACTACTATCGGATCATTTCCTCAATCTAAACAAGTCCGTCTGAAACGTGCATTATGGAGAAAAGGTGAATTATCTAATGAAGAGTATGAAAAATTCATTGAAGAAGAAATTGCACGTTGGATAAAAATTCAAGAAGATCTTGATATCGATGTATTAGTTCATGGTGAATTTGAACGTACAGACATGGTTGAATTCTTTGGACAACGTTTTGCTGGATTTGCTTCTACAAAATTTGGTTGGGTTCAATCGTATGGTTCTCGTGGAGTAAAACCGCCAATCATTTATGGAGATGTGAAACATGTTGAAGCTGTAACTGTTAAAGAAACTGCCTATGCTCAAAGTCTAACTAATCGTCCTGTAAAAGGTATGTTAACTGGCCCAGTTACGATACTAAACTGGTCATTTGAAAGAACTGATATTTCTAAAGTAGAAATTTTCAATCAAATAGCTATCGCTCTTAAAAATGAAATTAATCTTCTAGAAAAAGCTGGAATTTCAATTATCCAAGTTGATGAACCTGCTATTCGTGAAGGACTACCTTTAAGAGATAATAAAAAAGAACAATATCTTAAAGATGCAGTATTCTCATTCCGTTTAGCTACTTCATCAGTACAAGATGAGACACAAATCCATACACATATGTGTTATTCTAACTTCGACGAAATAATCGATTCTATCCGAGCTTTAGATGCTGACGTTATTTCTATCGAAACTAGTAGAAGTCATGGAGAATTAATCTCTGCATTCGAAACAGCAATTTATCCTTTAGGAATAGGTCTTGGAGTTTATGATATTCACTCACCTCGTGTACCGACTAAAGAGGAAGTTCGTACTAATATCTTACGTCCTCTTCAAAAATTATCTAAAGAACAATTTTGGATTAACCCTGACTGTGGACTAAAAACTCGTGCAGAAAAAGAAACAATTGAAGCATTAGAAGTTTTAGTTGAGGTAACTAAAGAAATAAGAACTGAACTTTCCGCTAAATAGGAGGTTTATATGAGAAACTTATTAGAGAGATTAGAAAAAGATGTACTCGTAGCTGACGGAGCTATGGGTACAGCACTCTATAGCAATGGATTAGAAACTTGTCATGAATATAATAATATCTCTAATCCAGATTCTGTAGAGAAAATTCACAAAGCTTATATTGAAGCTGGGGCGGATATAATTCAAACTAATACTTATGCCGCAAAAAAATGCCAACTGAAAGCTTATGGTTATGAAGATAAATTTGAAGAAATTAATATTAGAGCTGCTGAAATAGCACGTAAGGCTGCAGGAGAAAATACTATTGTTTTTGGGACTGTTGGTGCAATTCGTGGTCTTCGAGAATGTGAACTTTCACTAGAAACTATTATCAATGAAACAATTGATCAAGTAAAAGTATTGTTATCAACAAATAAAATTGATGCATTGTTGTTTGAAACTTATTACGACCAAGAGGAAATTCGTGCAGTATTAACTGAAGTAAGAAAGTTAACCGAATTACCAATTATCACTAATATTTCCCTATTAGAAGCAGGGATTACTCAAAATGGTGAAAAAGTAACTGATGCTCTTAGCACTCTTGTAAACTTGGGTGCCGATGTTGTTGGTCTAAATTGCCATTTAGGTCCTTATCACATGATAAAAAGTTTGAAACAAGTTCCTTTATTTGCCCAAAGTTATTTATCAGCTTATCCTAATGCCAGCTTATTGCAGTTGACTCAAACAACACATGGGAATGAATATCGTTTCAGAAAAAATTCTGCATATTTTGAGCAAAGTGCTAAGTTGTTAGTGGAAGAAGGAGTTAGATTAATTGGTGGGTGTTGTGGTACTACTCCGGAGCACATTCGTGCAATAAAAAGAGGAATTAAAAATCTAAAACCGATAAAAAGAAAAATAATCACTCCTCTGCCAGCAGAAGAAGAGCTTATTCGAGTAGCAAATAATAATCCTACAATTGTTGATAAGGTAAAAAAACAGGTTACTATAATTGCCGAATTAGATCCACCAAAACATTTAAATATAGATAAATTTATTGAAGGTGCAAAGGCTATAGACAAGAAAAATATCGAAGCTATAACTTTAGCAGATAATTCTTTAGCAAGCACTAGAATTTGTAATCTAGCTACAGCCGCTTTATTAAAAGAACATATCACAACTCCTACTCTACTTCATTTAACATGTCGTGATCATAATCTTATCGGCTTACAATCTCGCCTTATGGGACTTGATCTTCTTGGCATTAATAATATACTCGCCATTACAGGTGACCCAAGTAAGCTAGGTGATTTCCCAGGAGCTACTAGTGTTTACGATGTAACTAGTCTAAAATTAATACCTTTTATTAAACAACTTAATGATGGACTTGGATACAATGGTGCCTCACTTAAGAAAACTACTAACTTTACTGTCGCTGCTGCATATAATCCAAACGTTCGCGATTTATCAAAAACAAAACGATTAGTTGAAAAGAAAATCAAATCTGGTGCAGATTATTTTATTACTCAACCTGTTTTTGAAGTGGATAAAATCATTCAATTAGCAGAATTTGCTGCTGATTATCCTGACACACCTTTCTTCCTAGGAATTATGCCTATTACTAGCTACAATAATGCAATTTTCCTACATAATGAAGTCCCTGGTATTAAATTATCAGAAGATTTTTTAGCTAGGCTAGAAGAGGTGAAAGATGACAAAGAACTTTGTCAAAAAGTAGCATTAGAAGAAAGTAAAAAACTACTTGATGTTGCATTAAAATACTTCAATGGAATATATTTAATAACTCCATTCACAAAATATGAACTTACTATTGAGTTAATAGATTATATAGAAGAAAATAAGACTAAATAAAATATTAAATGTATATAAATAAATCCTAGATAGTGTAAAGTCTATCTAGGATTTATTATTATTTATTTCCGTACTTTTCAAAAAGTTCATCTAATGGTTTATACATTATCTTATTTAAGTCTTCAATTAAAAATTGTAATTTTTGTTGAGCATGTACAAATTCTAAGAATTTTGCATTCTCCATTAATTTTTGTTGAATTTCTTCAAATACTTGTAATTCTTCTTCTGTTGGTTGTGCTCCTGTTTGAGCACTCTCCATTAATTCTTTTTGTTTTGACACAAATTCTGTATATAATGAATTAGCTTCTTCATCTGCGTATAATCCTTCTGACGCCGCTACTGAAGCTTTATACTCGTCACTTTCCCTTAACGCTCTTTCAAATTCATTTGCTTTATCGTAAATATTTACCATAATTATATACCTCCTTATCTGTATTATCTTATTATATCACAGTTTTATCTCCTTTAACAATTAAAATTTTTACTTTATCATTTCTCCTATTGTTTTTATATTAATTAATACCACCATAATTTTTGATAACGATGGCCTATCTGCAGAGATAAATCTTTTCTATTTTGATCTGCCCCATTGATATAGAGCTTTCCTGCGGTATACATATCTATCATTTCATTAGGAACACTTGATATTACGATACTTCCATTGTTGTCACTTTCTATTTGCGAGAATCTCACACCATAATCTCCTGCAGGAAGGTCATCAAAATACCAGCGAAGTGTATAAGTCTGAAGCGGGATTTCCCAATATAATTCTCTATATATAAACTCATGCTCACGCACTACTTTATTATCTTTTTTATCTATAATTTCAACTTTGTATTTTGAATTATTTTTTTCATCATAAGATGATATATATCCTCTAACATAGTTAAAACTGCGTGTAGCTTTAAATGTTTGCTCTACTTCTGTATCCCTATTCACACGAACAATTCCATCTCGAAGATAGTTATCTGTTGCATAAATACTTATTCCATTGATAACACGAGAATCATAGTCTAAATTCATTGAATATGATGGTCGTAAGAAGCTATCACTTCCTATTTGTAGTGAGAATACTATAGCAAATGCTATATATAATTTTTTCTTATATTTATCAAAAATCGTTGTTTCATATCTTTCGGCAAACAATATTAGACCTTTTGCTCCTAAGATAAAAATAATTGGCATCCATGCATAAACATAACGTGGTTTAGCTTCCCAAATTAAATGGAACATAAATACTCCAAAAATAATAATTTGGAATAAGAAACACGATGTTATATATTCTTTTCTTCTCTTATAAATATAATATACCATCCCAAATAAAATAACTACATATATCATCTGTGAGATATAAATGAAGAAGCTATTATTACTACCATAGAATAACTGCCATAAAAATCCATCTCCATCTCGTAATGCACGCGTACCATTTGTATAATTTATCGTACCATCACTCCAATTACCACGGATTTTTAAAACAAACATTAGTAAATTCAAGAAGAAAGGACGATGTGTTAGTCGATTGAATAATAGACCAAAGTCATCCGTAGCCTTATTCTGACTTAAATACGTAAATTGGAAATCTTGCCAGTTATAACTTCCTCCCTGAATACTCATTCCCATCATAACCCAGTGAAGCATTGGGAATCTATATCCAGCATCTTGGAAGAAACCGTAATGATTCCATAACATATCAAAACCTTTGCCAAAAACTACAAAAGATACTCCAAATGTAATTATAAGTAATAGTAAATTTTTATACCATTTGAAAAATAATAAGTAAACTATTAGTGCTGGGATAATAATTATTATGTTTGATCTTAAGTTCCAACCAAAAGCTACAATTACCGCAACAGCTATAATATGTTTACTTCTAAAAATAAAACTTCCATCAGATGGAATCAAAACATAAATAATAAGAGCTACTAATATAACCATCAAACTATCAGAATAGTAAAATAAACTATACATTTGGAATGGAATATATACTAGCATTAGTCCTAAAATTATAGTTTGTTTTTGTTTTGACAATAGCTTCCCTGCTGTTTTAAATGTTAAATACATCGTTGCAGAAGTAATTGCAAAGCAGAAAATATGTAATGTCCATACTTCTGATATATGAAGGTATCCAGCAATTCTATAAAGCCAATATAAAATTATAGTAGGATTGATATTATTAGGATAAACTAAAAAATATCTCTCTCCAGAAAATTTACCATAATTCAGCATATAATGTGCTTCATTTTCAATCTCTGCTCCATCAGAAAAATTCAATGTATCCATCGATAGTATAATCACTTGAAAAAACAAGTAAACTAAAACTATAATCCTATTATATTTTTTTAATCCTTGTTCATCTGTTGCTAATATTTTTTTTACTATATAAATAAAAATTATAAAAAATACTGGTACGCCTAACAATAGTGCTAAAGGATTTAATATACGTTCGTATACAAAAGGTGCTACATATGCCCAAATTAATGCTACCGCGAATAGTGAGATAAAGGCATATGAAAATACATTATGTAATATTCTTCTCATACCTATCCTCTATCCTTTCTATTCAAATAGTTTGCAAATAATATTGGCGACATATTTATCATAGTTCTATTAACAAAAGTATCGCTTTCAAAATAATTCTTTTTAGATTTTATAATCTCAAGCAATTTTTCCTCTCCTGCCATATCACCGTGCATTCGCAATACATCAAAAAATAAATATCCGCATAAAAGGTTTAAACTATTTTCATAGCTTTTACCTGCTTTAAATTCTTCTATTTTTTCTGTTGCCAACATTATTCTACGTGTTGAAGCATCAATCATTGCTTGATTACGAACAGTTTTTTCTTCTTTTAATTCTATATATCCTACACGTGAACTTTGACATACTTTCCCAGCTATATCAAAAGTTTTTAATTTAAAATATAGATTCTCAAGAGATAACATATCCTCTTGAAATCTTAGATTATAGACATCAAGAAACTTTTTCTTAAACATACATGATGTCAAATTATAATCTAAGTCACTCTTAAATTGTTTAATTTCTTCTTCTAAATATTTTCGCCCTGTTACGATTGTTTCTCCTAAAATACTACTATAGTTGTCTCTCGTCAAAATAGCTATATCTAAACTTTTATCAGTTACAAGACCATATAAATTTTCAATATAATCAGGTTTTAGTCTAATATTTTCTTCTAAAAAAACGACGTATTCACCCTTGGCAAATTCTAACGCACAATTTTTTGCTGATGAATTTGATCCAAGTTGTTTCTTTATATAATTTAGTCTGCTACTATCATAAGTTGAAATAAACTCTTCTACCTCTGTACTTGATGAATCATCTACAACAATAATTTCAAATTCTTGAAAACTTTGTTTAAGAATATTCTCCAAAATTGATTTTAATCTAGTTATATTTCTAAAGGCAGCTATAACCACCGTTACTTTTGTTTTATTGGTTGTTTTTATTTTTTTTACTAATATTTCTTTTCCTAAAAGCATTGTATCTAAAAAAATGTCTTTAGTTCTATCTAGTGTTTTTGTCATAATTTTTCCTCTATACATTAGGATTTATATTCTAATAATTATATCATAAAAAATGTATTTTTTCATTTGTTAACTGGTTATTCATATACTTATATAGACCAAATCTTATTAGTTATGATATATAATCCATTTAAAGTAATATAAACAAAAAATCTTTTAAAGCTCCTATTTATACTTTAAAAGATTTTCTATTTTTACAAGAACAATTTTGATTTTTCTCGCTCAGCACTTAATTTTTTAGAACGAGATTTTAAATGAACTAAAATAGTACCACTTACTAATGTTATTACTATTCCAATTAATAATATTTTCATATCTCGTTGGGCTGCTGGTATATATACTCCACCTACCGCTTCTCTTAGCAATCCTATTGAATAAGTAAATGGTACTTTAGGATATAATGCTTGGAAAAAGCTCGAAGTCATTTGAATTGGGAAGGTTCCTCCTGAACTTCCTAATTGAAGCACTAACAATATAATACAAATAGCTTTTCCTACATTTCCTAAAAGGTGTACGATAGTATATATAATAGACGAAAATAAGGCCGATATTAATAAACCATAAAAAACAAATCTATATGGCGACACTGCTTGTGTTCCAAGAATGTACATATCTCCCAATGTAATTACTAATGTTTGAAGTAGTGATATTACTAAAAATAATATCCAACGTCCAAAATACTTCTCACATGGTTTATATTTACCTTCTTCATCTTCTACTTTTGTAGTTAATAACGATGACATAAGTAGTGCTCCAACCCATATTGATAACACTGTATAAAATGGTGTCATTGCAGAACCATAATTTTTAATATGGTACAATTTATTCTCACTAAGCTGAACAGGATTTGCAAAAAATTCTGCTTGTTGTTTATAGTCTACTTTCAATAAATTAAACAACATATTTGTATTTGTTCCTGCTTCTGCCTTTTTAATCTCTTCGGTTAGCTTTTTAATTTTTTCTTTTGCTTCTGGTAATTCTTTTTGTATAGTTATTAACTTAGCATGAGCTCTTTGAATTTTTGTTTCTGTAGCCATTATCTTTGCTTCTACTTCCGGAAGTTCATTTTGAGCTCCTATAATGATTTTAGAAATTTCATTAATACTTATATCCGCTTTAGTTAACACTTTAGCAACTAAAGGAGCAATTTCGTCATTTAACCTGTTGTCCATGTTTGTTGATATTTCGTTAATACGTTTTGTTCGTTCAACAAAATCTTTCTTAATATCATCTGCTATTTCATCATAGTTATCTATATTATTATAAATTTTATTATTTACTTCTTTAACTTTAGTTAAATCATTTCCCAATGTATTAATCTTATTTAATTGATTTTGAAGTATGTTCTCTCCTGATAATTCATTTAAATACTCAAAAATGTTTTTTACAACATGTAGTCTTTCTTCTCCCGCTTCTAGTCGGGTATTTAACAACTTCAGTTTTTCTTTTTTTTCTTCTACATTATCTGGTTTACTTTGAATTTTTTGAGCAAGACTATTTGCCCCTCCTGAAACATCTTCTACAACTTTTAAATGATTGCTAATTAGAGGTAGCAATTTCTCATTAAAACTTTGAATATTATTAATTGTTATATCAGCCTTATTTGCAATCATAATACTATTGGTAGCAAACCTATCAATATCCGGCAAAGTCTGTTGAATAGTATTAAGAATCTTTTGTCCCTGTTCAGTTTTACCTATTAGTTCAGATAGAACATTTTCATAATTTGAGAAATTATCATTTAACCTCAAAATCTCTTCCTTCGTTTTCTCTATTGAAGGTAAATTTTGTTCAAATTTAATCCCTGCTTCATGTAATTTTTCAAAAATAACACCATTGGCTATTTCTACAAAAGATTTGCTGATATTATTAGCAATCGCCGAAGCTCCACCATTTGTTATTTTTGGACTTATCGCATTTATTTTCTCATTAACAGTATATTCAATAGTCGCCTTTTTAGGAACTCCTCTACTCACAGATGTTATATCATCACTAAAATTTTTGGGAATTACTATACTCGCATAATAATCTCCTATCTTCACTCCATCTTCTGCCTCTTGCTTATTTTTTACAAACTGCCAATCAAGGTTTTTATTGTTTTTTAGCCCTTCTACCAAATTCTCTCCTAGATTGACTTTTTGTCCACTCACCTCAGCGCCACTATCCTCTGTTACTACTGCAACTTTTATATTATTGGTATGGCCATATGGGTCCCATGCTGAAAGTATATTTGGCCATGCATACATTGAAGGTAATAGAATTAGGCCAATTATTACTATCCACGTCCTTGTTTTTCGAAAAATCTCCCTTATGTCATTTTTAAAAATTTCTATAATATTTTTCAAATTACAAGACTCCTTTCTTTTTTAAAAATATTAGAGGTATTGAGAATCTCTAATTAGCGATAATCTATTCTATCAAAAAAGATATCTATTGTCAAAATACTTTTATTAACTATAACTGCTAGTCTAAATATAAAACAACATTATCTTTAGTAGATTTCTTTATATCTATTATTCGTTGGTTGCTACTTCCTCTAAAACGCAAGCTTAAATCTTTTAAAAAAATCATAAATGGGCCATCTACCAAAATATCACAAAGTGATAGCAATTCTTTTTTATCCTCACTACCATTTAAAAGTTGCTCATAAGTGTAACCACTGTAAACCCAGATGTCTTTACCATCCCCAAATTCCTCTCGTACTCTTTTAGCTAAAGAAATTGCAACTTGTGTATTTAAAAATGGCTCTCCTCCAAGAATAGTTAGACCTTGAACATATGTATGTCTTAAATCATCTATTATTTTATCTTCTACTTCTTTTGTATACTCTTGCCCTACATTAAAATTTTGAATACTTTCATTAAAACACTCCTTACAAGCGAATAAACATCCACTTAAATATATAGAACATCTTATTCCTTCTCCATCTACAAACTGAAATGGTTTATAATCCGCATATTTTTTCTTTGAATAATTAGAGGAAAGCCAAAAATCTTGAGGATCTTTGTATGTCTTACTAAGACAACCTTGCTTATCTACATTTTTATGAGTTTTACTGTATTCAGATATATCTATTGTATTAATTATTGTTTTTAATTTTTCTTCTCTCGACATTTTATCACCCCTGCTTAATTATAATATCATTTTTAAAAATCAATTACCAATTTTTTCATAAAGAGTTAAAAATTTTTTAAATACCTATTTTAAAATGTAGAAAATTACTTTATAATAAAGTATAATGTTTAAAAATTTTTAATAATAACTATTTTATTAAAAACTAACTAGGAGGTTTATGTGAAAGATTCTACAATAGAAAATCCACTTGGTATTAAACCTATAAAAAAACTACTTATATCTTTTGCTTGGCCAGCAATAACAGCAAATATAATAAACGCATTATATAGTATTGTTGACCAGATTTTTATCGGGCAAGGAGTTGGTTATTTGGGGAATGCTGCAACTAATATAGCTTTTCCTATAACTACCATATGTCTTGCTCTTGGCCTTATGATTGGTATTGGAGCGGCCGCTAATTTCAACTTAGAACTTGGACGAGGAAATTCAGAAAAAGCCAAGGCAGTGGTTGGTACATCTGTGTCATCGCTATTTATTATAGGTGCTATTTTAACAATTTTAATTCATATATTTTTAGAGCCTCTTATGTATGCTTTCGGTTCTACTGATGAAATATTACCTTATGCTAAAACATTTGCGGGTATTTCTTCTTTAGGTATACCTTTTTTACTACTATCAATTAGTACTAATCCAATGGTCCGTTCTGATAATAGTCCGAAGTATTCTATGTACGCCATAGTATTTGGAGCCATTTTGAATATTATTCTAAATCCCATTTTTATTTTTGGATTTGGATGGGGAATTGCTGGTTCTGCTTGGGCTACGGTTATTAGCCAAATACTGTCAGCAGCAATTCTATTGCTTTATTTCCCTAGATTCAAGAGTGTTAAATTCGATAGAAGCGATTTTATACCTAAGTTTTCATTGTTAAAAATATCTATAGCTTTAGGAATGACATCATTTGTTTTTCAAGGGTCTAATATGATTACTCAAGTTGTAACTAACAATCTACTTAATACCTATGGTTCACAATCCATCTATGGCAATGATATACCTATTGCAGTCGCTGGAATTGTAGCTAAAGTTAATATAATATTTGTTTCTATAATTATTGGTCTCATTCAAGGAGCTCAACCTATTTTTGGTTTCAACTATGGAGCAAAAAATTACAATCGTGTACGTGAAACTATGCACTATATGATGAAATATGCAATAATTATCTCTGTAGTGTTCTTTGTAATATTCGAGATATTTCCTAAACAGATTGTAGCTACTTTCGGTAATGGCGATGAACTATACTTTGAATTCGCAGTTAGATATATGAGATTTTTCTTATTATTTACTTTTATCAACGGTATTCATATTTCTAGTTCAACATTTTTTTCTGCTATTGGTAAACCCAAAATTGGTGTTACAGTAGCTCTTACAAAACAAATGATAATTTTACTGCCTATGTTATTAACATTATCTCATTTCTTTGGATTAGACGGTATAATATATGCAACACCTATAACTGATATTTGTGCATTTAGTGTTTCATTATTTTTCTTAACTAGAGAATTCAGACGCATGCCAAAATAAACACAAAAATAGTCTATAGTTTTTAAAACTATAGACTATTTCTTATTATCTTGTTGCTACATATTTAAGATCATCTTTGTGTTTTGCCAAGAAATCATTCATTTCATTATCTGGGATTAGACGAAGATATAGATTCGAACGAATTGTTTCATCTTCTTCACGGCAAGTTGACAATACAAGATACTTATCATTTCCTTTTAATTGAACATTATCATTTTTAGTTCTAGCATCTTTCTTAACATTTGTTAATTGTTTTAGGAAATCTTCATCATTTTCGAAATCTAAACGGTAAAATGATGTTGTTTCTGGAACAATTGTTAAGAATGCTACTTCATAATAATATTTTCTTTCAGGAGTCTCAATCACAACATATTTGTGTTGATCCATAAACTCTTGTTTATCATAGAAATTCACGTCATTAAACATGCGATTATCTGCAACCTTACTTCCACGCGCGTGGCCAAATAACCAAGTTAATCTGTCACCAAAATTTTTATTATTGTCAGCATCCATAAATACTGTACCTAGGTAAGGAACTATTTTCCCTTCAAAAGTTTTATCTAAATATGTTTCGTTATTGTTAGTTTGAACAACAGGCTCATCTAATTTTGTCCCTGGAGCATAAACGTAAGCTACTACTTCATTATTAATTTTAGATAAATCCGCAAAACGTTTTGATAAATATTCTTTTTCTTCTGCGCTTACTTTATACGTTGCTTGTGATGAATTTGAATTAGAATTGTCGTCTTTACTACATCCTGATACAGATACAGCAGAAACCACTAAAGCAATTGCTAATAGTAAGGTAGAAAAAATCTTTTTAAAATTAAATACTTTTTTCATTGTATTTTCCCCTCATATTTTAGTTTACTTCTTTGTATTATACACCATATTTTTTATTTTTTCTATTAATTTTATATATAGTTTTAAATTCTTATCTAACAACTACCGCTGTACCTGTTACAGTAACAAGCAACATGTTACTCCCGTTATTTCCAAGACCATCGAAATCAATTCTTATCCCAATAACAGCATTCGCTCCCATAGCCTCTGCTCGCTCTTCTAATTCTTTTAATGCCAGAAGTCGCGCTTGAATAATTTCATCTTCATATCCTTGAGCACGTCCTCCAAAAAAGTTACGAAGTCCTGCTCCAATATCTTTTAGAAAGTTAATTCCCGCTACTACTTCCCCAGTAGCAAGTCCTTTATACTCCACTATTTCCATACCTGGAACATCTTGTGTTGTTGTAATTATCATGCTAATTCCTCCCATTTTATAATTTTTATACTTATAATTAGTCAACTAGAATATCTACTACCTCTTCTAATGTTGCTCCTAAGAAGTATGAATTGATATCTATTTGCTCTAATACTTTTTGAATATCTTCTTTTTGGTATTTCACCCCTATTAATTTCTTAGCAATATCTTCAACATCCATCACTCCAAAGAAATCCCCAAAGAACTTGATGCTAGTTATAGTACCTTGCTCTACCATAATGTTAGCTTCTATTTTTCCTGTTTTTAGCCTTCTATTACGCTTAATATTGAAATCTGGATTTTTTCCATATACCCAATCCCAAGAATTATTTTTCTCTTCTTGAATTGCTAAAATAGCTTTTTCATCTTCTTCTGTAGCAACAAAATCAGTCATTTCATATTTTTCACTCATATATTTTTTAAGTGCTACTACGAAGTCTGCTACTGTCATTTCTTGATTAGGTAAATGATCTTTAATGTTTGTAACTCTTGAACGAACTGATTTGATACCTTTTGACTCAATTTTATCTTTTGATACTTTTAAAGCATTTGCCAATACCGAAGTATCAACATCAAACATTAAACATCCATGATGCATAATACGCCCTGAACGAACATATTGTGCATTTCCACAGAATTTTTGTCCGTCTATTTCAAGGTCATTACGTCCTGTAAACTCAGCTTTTACACCTAATGAAGCCAACGCATCTATAACTGGTTGTGAAAATGATTTAAAATCAAACTCTTCTCCGCTACGTCCATTAGAAATAATAGTATAATTTAAATTGTTTAAGTCATGATAGACAGCTCCTCCACCACTTACACGACGAACTATTTTTATATCATTGTCATCACAGAATCTTTGATTAACTTCTTCTGTTGTATTTTGGTTTTTACCTACTACTATACATGGTGAATTTATCCATAACATAAAAACATCATCTTTCTTAGCAAGCTCATTAAATGCATAAAGCTCCAACGCAGTATTGTAACGTGGATCATTACTTTTTGACTCTATATATATCATCTTATTCTCCTTAGTTTATAAAACTTATTTCTTTATAATTTATTATAATACAAAAAGTACTTTTCATAAACAAAAATACTTTTATTTTTCATAAAAGAATTGAACTTTTCAAACAAACTTAGCTTATATTATGATATAATAAAAGGATAATTAGAAAAATACTTTAAAGGAGTTCGTCTATTTATGACAAAAATTATTTTAACTGGTGATAGACCAACTGGAAAACTTCATTTAGGTCACTATGTTGGCTCTTTAAAAAATAGAGTTGCTTTACAAAACGAAAAAGATACTGATATTTTTATTATGATTGCCGATCAACAAGCTCTTACTGATAATGCTGATAATCCTGAAAAGGTTATTCAAAATATTACAGAAGTTGCTTTAGACTATTTAGCTGTTGGTATTGATCCAACTAAGTCTACTGTCTTTATCCAATCACAAATTCCGCAGCTTGCAGAATTATATATGTATTATATGAACTTAGTAACAGTATCAAGATTACAGCGTAATCCTACCGTTAAGCAAGAAATCAATGACAAAAAATTTGGAGAAAGCATCCCTGCTGGTTTCTTCACTTACCCAGTTAGTCAAGCAGCTGATATAACTGCATTCAAAGCTACTCACGTACCAGTAGGTGAAGACCAAAAACCTATGCTTGAGCAAACTCGAGAAATTGTTAGAGACTTCAATAGAACTTATAATAAAGAAGTTCTTGTTCTTCCAGAAATAGTACTTCCTCCAAAAAATCATGCACGTCTTGTAGGAATCGACGGACAAGGTAAGATGAGTAAAAGTCTTAACAATGGTATCTATCTAGGAGATAGTGAAGAAAATATCAAAGCTAAAATCATGAAAATGTACACTGATCCTAATCACATTCGTGTTGAAGATCCTGGGCAAGTTGAAGGAAATGTTGTCTTTACATACTTAGATATTTTTGATCCACGTACTGACGAGGTAGCTGAACTAAAAGAACACTACAGACGTGGTGGTCTTGGAGATATGAAACTTAAACGACGTCTTAACGAAGTTATGCAGGAGTATTTACGCCCAATTAGAGAGCGTCGTGAAGAGTTTGCTAAAGACAAAGCTGAAGTATACAATATGCTAAAAGCTGGTAGTGAAAAAGCTGAAAGAGTTGCTGCCGCTACTCTTGATGAAGTAAAAGAGGCAATGGGAATTAATTATTTTAAAAAATAAATTTTATTACACTATAAGGTAATCAACCTTCAATAAAGGATGTGAATTATTTAATATTTTATATAATAAATTATTAAGGAGATACTATGGCTAAAAGAAGAAAAAAACAGTTCTCTCTATTCTCAATAATTTCAATTTTAATAATTATTCTTATCTCACTTATCATAAGTCAATATACCTTTAATAAAGGTAATTCTACTACGTCATTTCAAGAAACTTCAACTATTCCTCAAGATGTTATTAAGTCACTAACTGCTCCAAGTGAAAATGAAGCAAATGATAATACTAAATATAGGATTTTAAACAATAACAACCCATATTTTAGTAAAGAGGATTTATCTACAACATCTTTTGAAAATTACAGTCCACTAGATAGTCTAGGACGTGTCGGACAAGCCAACGGCATTATTGGTGTAGACCTTATGCCTACTGATCGTCGTGGAGAAATAGCACATATTCGTCCTAGTGGTTGGCAAAGTAACAGAAGCAGTCATATCTATGATCGTTGTCACCTTATTGCATTTCAACTAGCTGGCGAAAATGATAATAATAGAAATTTAATGACTGGAACAAGATTTATGAATCTCAACATGATTCCTTTTGAAAATGAAGTTGCGGATTATGTTAAAAAAACAAAAAAACATGTTCGCTATCGTGTTACTCCTGTATTTAAAGATAACGATCTTGTTGCTCAAGGCGTTATTATGGAAGCTATGTCTGTAGAAGATAACGGAGCAAGTGTAAAGTACAATGTCTTTATCTACAACTTCCAAAAGGGGGTAGTAATTGATTATAAAACTGGAAAATATACTACAAAATAACAAAATAGACTTTGGAGTCAAAAATGACTTCAAAGTCTATTTTCATTAATTTTTCTTTATAAATTTTTCAGCTATGGCTAAACTTATTACTAGCAATAAAATTGCTCCTGACCATATTAAAACACTATATGGATTATCATGCTGAACTATTATAAGCCTAACTATCGCGGTTATTCCAATATAGATAAAGTACCTCAATGGAAAATGATAATTATTTTTAAAATATTTCACTATAAGAGCTACAAACTCAAAATATAAAAAGAATACTAAAATTTCCTCGATAAAGTTTTGATAACTTCCATCTGATACTAGAAATTTCATTCCTTCGGCAAAGATTTCTTTTGCTTCTATTAATAAACCAAATGATAATAAAATACCTATTATTAATAATCCAATATTCATTACCCAAAGAAATATACTTGATATTTTCTCGCTAAACTTATCCATCACACTCTCCTTTAACATTTCTCTAATAAATTTAACATAAACCTTATTATATGTCATTTTATCAGCTCATATCTTCTTTTTTTCTGGGCATATCTTTTATCTTTTATTTATTTAAATGGTAAAATAGTAACAGATTGGAGATTTTTATGATAGAACTAAAACGTATAAAAAAAGAAAATTTAAAAGAACTATATAATATTATTTATACCTCTGAAAATCCAGAATGGAGTAAATATAACGCACCATATTTTAATGAATATAAATTTCTAGATTTTGATGTTTTTCTTTTAACTAATCATCATGAATTTTATCTTAGCGATAGATGCTGTGGAATTTTTGTTGATAATAAATTAATTGGCATTGTAACACGTCATTGGGAATGTTTTGCTACACGTTGGTTAGAAATCGGTATTATTATTTATGATGAATCTTATTGGTCTCGTGGAATCGGAGAAATAGTTTTAAAAAAATGGATAAAAAACTGTTTTATCAAATACCCCGAGATTGAACGAGTAGGTTTGACGACATGGAGTGGTAATCATGGAATGATGCGCCTTGCTGAAAAATTAGGATTAATCCTTGAGGGAAGACTTCGCAAAGTTAGGTACTATAACGGTAGTTATTATGATTCAGTAAAATACGGAATACTGCGTGAAGAGTTTTTTAATAGCCAAATTGAAAATGAACATTCTAATAAATTATAATAACTTTAACCTTACAAAAAGCGACTAACATTGTGTTAGTCGCTTTTCTCTTATATTTAAACTTATACTATTTTGTTTTTTTCTTAGGTGCATGGATACACATATCGATGCAATCAGCCATAGCTTCGTATAATGCTTCTGAGTATGTTGGGTGTCCATGAATTATATCCATTACATCATCAATAGTCATTTCAGTTTGGATTAATGTAGAACCTTCGTTGATGATTTCCGCAGCAACTGGACCTACAATATGAATACCTAAGATTTCTCTGTATTTAGTATCCATAATTACTTTTACAAAACCTTCACCTTGGTTAGATGCTAATGAACGTCCGTTAGCAGCAAAGTTAAATCTTCCAACTTTAACATCATATTTTTCACGTGCTTGATCTTCAGTTAAACCAACCATAGCAATCTCTGGGTGTGTATAAATTGCTGCTGGTGTAGATTTAAGATCAACTTTTTTAGAGTGGCCCATTGCATTCTCAGCTGCAACTTCTCCCATCTTGAATGCTGCGTGTGCTAACATCTTAGTACCATTGATATCTCCTGGTGCATAGACTCCTTTAACAGATGTTTCCATGTACTCGTCAACTTTAACACGTCCACGTTCCATTTCAAATTTATCTGCTAGTTCTCCTAAACATGTATTATCTGGAACACGTCCAATAGATAATAATACTTTATCTGCAACGATATCTTCTTTACCTTCAACTTTAACTACTACTTCGTGACCTTTATCAACGATTTCTAATAATTTAGTTGAAGTAAGTACATTAATACCTTGTTTTCTAAATTGTTTTTCTAATGCTACAGAAGCATCTTTGTCCATATTAGCAATTAATCTATCTGCCATTTCTACGATAGTAACTTTTGAACCGAATGTAGCAAATGCTTGCCCTAATTCAGAACCGATTACTCCACCACCGATTACAGCTAATCTTGAAGGAACTTCTTTAATGTCTAAGAATTCATCACTTGTAAGAACTTTGTCACTTTCCATACCTGGAATGTTAATTCTACTCACTTTAGATCCACCAGCTAAAATTACACTATCAGCGTCAATTGTTGTGTGCTCGTCAACAACAACTTTTTTATCAGCTGTAAGTTGTCCAACACCATTGAATACTTTAACTCCGTAAGATTTAAGTAATCCTGCTACTCCACCAGATAATGTTTTAGATACTTTATCTTTAACTGCTACAGTTTTCTCCATGTCAACTGTAAATGCATCATTTACAAGTTTAATACCACGGTCTTTTGCAGAACGAATGTGGTTAATAATTTCTGCATTGTGTAAGAATGTTTTTGTTGGAATACATCCACGATTTAAGCATGTTCCACCTAATTCGCGATTTTCTACTAATGCTACTTTTCCACCTAATTGAGCTGCTTTAATCGCCGCTACATATCCTGCAGGTCCACCACCAATTACAGCTACATCATATTCACCACGACGTTCACGTTTTGGCAATACATCTTCTTTTTTAGTTTCAGGAACTTTAACGTCTGCTGCTACTTCTTTTACTACTTCTTGAGCTACTGCAGTTGCACCATCTGCTCCAGGAACTTCTTCTCCAGGTTGTCCAATCCATGCTATAGTTTGAACTACAGGTACAGTTGACCCAGCTGGATAAAGAATTTTTAATAAAGTTCCACTAGCTTCAGCCTCAACTTCCATGTTAACTTTGTCAGTTACGATTTCAAGTAGGACTTCACCTTCTTTTACTTCGTCACCTTCTTGCTTAAACCATTGTACAATTTCGCCTTCTTCCATTTCACTTCCGGCTTTTGGCATAATAACTTCTACTGCCATGTTATAATCACTCCTTAATACACTTTATCTTGTTTTCTTCTATTATTATATCATTATTAGATTAGTAATGATAGTGGATTTTCGATAGCTTCTTTCAGAGTCTTCATGAATTTAGCTCCTTCTAATCCGTCAACTACACGGTGATCTGCTGTTAATGTTAATGTCATAATAGGTCTTACAGTGATTTCACCATTTAATACTACAGGTTTTTGAACTGTAGCACTTACTCCTAAAATTGCTGTGTTAGGTTGGTTGATAATCGGCACGAAGCTTTTAACTCCATACATACCTAAGTTACTGATTGTAAATGTTGAGTCTGCCATTTCATCCGGTTTTAATTTACCAGCAAGAGCTTTTGTTGTAATCTCTTTAGAAGCAACTACAAGCTCTTTTAGGCTCATCTTATCAGCACCTTTAATTACTGGTACTACTAATCCGCTATCCATACCAACTGCAATTGATAGGTTTACATAGTGGTGTAAATACATTTCTTTTTCATCACTAGATAATGAAGCATTTACATATGGGTGTTTCATTAATGATTTAATTACTGCTAATGAAATAAAGTCTGTAACAGTTGCTTTTTTACCTGTTTCTTCTATAATTGCATCAACAACTTTTTTACGTAATGCTAATAGTTCAGTCATATCAACTTCTACATTAACTACAAATGTTGGTGCACTAAAGTAAGATTCACTCATACGTTTAGAAATAACTTTACGCATTGGTGACATTGGTACTGTTTCAACAACACCCCATTGATTTTCGTTTGGTGCTTTAACAGCTTTTTTGCTAGGAGCTGCAATTTCTTCTTTCTTAGCTGGAGCTGCTTTTGGAGTTCCATTAAGTACTGAAAGAATATCAGCTTTCATAACCTTACCATTAGGTCCTGTTCCTACTATACTCTCAGTGTTAATACCTTCCATTTGAGCTATACGAGCTGCAAGTGGTGAAATTTTAACTTTAGAGTTAAGTTTATATTCTAATACATCATCTTTATGTATACGGCCTTTAGTACCTGTTCCTTGAACTTTAGATAAGTCAATTCCTTTTTTACGTGCATATGCTCTAGCAGCTGGTGTCGCACGAATTCCAGAATAATCTACCACTTCTACTTCTTTGACAGGTGTATAATCAACTTTTTTCTCAACTATTGTTTCAGCTGGAGCAACTTCTCCTGTTTCGCTAGCACCTGGAATAGCTTCACCTGGTTCACCTATCCAAGCAATTGTTTTAACAACTGGTACAACATCTCCTGCTTGAGCTAAAATTTTTAATAATGTTCCACTAGCATCAGCTTCAACTTCCATATTTACTTTGTCTGTTACAATCTCTAAAAGGACTTCTCCTGCTTCGACATGGTCTCCTTCATTTTTAAACCATTGTACGATTTCGCCCTCTTCCATTTCACTACCGGCTTTTGGCATTATAACCTCTACTGCCATGTTTTATTCACATCCTTCGCTAACTATATTTTTATTTTTTATTTACAGCTTTTTTTATTGTTGCTTTGATGTCTTCAACATCAGGTACAACTAATTTTTCTAAGTTTTTAGCTGATGGAATGTGTGTGTCAGCCCCTGCTACACGGTAAATTGGACTATCTAAGAAATCAAATGCATCACTTTCAGCGATACGTGCAACGATTTCTCCACCGAATCCACCAGTTTTGAATGAGTCGTGACATACAACTAATTTTCCAGTTTTTTGTACAGATTTAACGATTAAGTCTGTATCTAATGGTACTAATGTAATTGGGTCAACTACTTCTACTGAAATCCCTTCTTCTTTTAGTTCTTCAGCAGCTTGTAAACTACGTTCTAACATTCTTCCCCAAGATACTAATGTTACGTCAGTACCTTCAGCTTTGATATCACCTTTTCCAATTACACCAACTTTACCTAATTCTACCTCACCTTTACGTCCAAATAACGCTTTAGGCTCGATGTAGATAACTGGGTTGTTATCTCTGATTGCAGCTCTTAAGATTGAGTAAACATCTCCTGCAGTACCTGGTGCTACTACTTTAAGACCTGGAATGTGACAAAACCATGCTTCTAAAGCTTTACAGTGTTGAGCAGCCGCTCCAGTTCCAGAACCAGATGCACAACGATAAGTAACTGGCACTTGAACTTCTCCACCTAACATATAACGCATTGGTGCTGCTTGGTTAACGATAGCATCCATACCAATTGTTACGAAGTCCATAAATGTTACGTCTACAATTGGACGCATACCTACTGATGCCGCTCCAGCCGCAGCACCACAAATTGCTGCTTCACTAATAGGTGTGTCGATAATACGTTCAGAACCAAATTCTTCCAACATACCTACTGTTGTACCGAAGTCTCCTCCGAATACACCAACATCTTCACCCATTAAAAATACATTTTCATCTTCACGCATTTCGTGAGTCATAGCTTCTTTTATGGCTTCACGAATTGTCATAATTTTTGTTTCTTTAGTCATAACTATTTATCTCCTATTATATAAAATATTATTTAAATTATTTTAAACTAAAATATTAGTCAGCGTAGTTATCTTGGAACGCAATTGAACCATCAGCAAATGGTGATTCTTTAGCAAATTCTACTGCTTCATTAATAGTTGCTATTGATCTATCTTCAATTTCTTTTAATTCTGCTTCTGTAGCAATTCCATTTTCTAATAAGTAATTTTTATATTTTACGTTAGGATCTTTAAGTTTCCATTCAGCAACTTCTTCACGACTACGATATTTACCAGCGTCAGAAGCTGAGTGTCCAAACCATCTGTAAGATACTGCTTCTACTAAAACAGGTCCTTTTCCACTTCTAGCGTGTTCAATAGCTTCTTGCATTGCATCATAAACTGCTAATACGTCATTACCATCTTCAACATGGATTCCTTTAATTCTATATGAAGCTGCACGTTCAGTAATTTTTTCAACACGCATACATCTTTCTTGCGCCATTGAAATACCATATTTATTATTGATTACGTAGAAAATAAGTGGTAAGTCCCAGTTAGATGCCATGTTTAAGCACTCATGGAAACTTCCTTCGTTAGTAGCACCATCACCCATACAACAAATAACAATATTACCTGTTTTTTTCATTTTTTGAGCTAGAGCGGCACCAGTACTTAATCCGTGTCCTCCACCTACGATACCGTTACATCCCATGTTTCCTTGTTCCAAGTCATAAACGTGCATACTTCCACCACGTCCTTTACATTGACCCGTTTCTTTACCTAGGATTTCAGCCATCATACGATCAATTTCTATACCTTTAGCAATAGTTTGACCATGACCACGGTGATTAGAAAACATTAGGTCTTCTTTTCTTAACGGATAAATAGCCCCAACGTTAGCCGCTTCCTCTCCTACTGAATAGTGAGTCATACCGTGAACTAAACCACGAGAGTATAGTTTACTTAACTCCATATCAAAATCTCTAATAAGGTGCATTAGTTCATACATTTCTAAATGCTCTTGTTTAGTTAAATCTTTTGATGTTTTTACCATAATAACCTCCAAAGTTTGTGTATATATTTATTAAATGTATATAAATTATGTTTTAATCATATATTACGTTTATAATATACAACGTTTCTTTTTAAAAGTCAAATTTCCAATCCCAAAATAAAATAATAATATTTGTCTAGAAAAATTTTAGTGAATTATATCAACTCAAGCATTTTATATACTAATACAGAATTGTGAATCTCCGCTTAACTATTGTATGGTATTATTTTAAATAGTTCATCCTTAATATATACTTACTATTTTTTTATGAGTACAGTACAGTGATTATAAAATTTACTAAGTTTTAAAAATATTTTTTTCATAATATATATTATTTTTTAATTTTCATTATATTTAGGGAATATTTTTTTATTTTATAGCTTTTTATATCTTAATTTTTATTTCTTATTATCTTATAAAAATTGTATTTAATTAATAATTTTCTTAAAACTACACAATGTTTCTTAAACAAAGTTATTGCATAAATATATTTTTTGGGTGTATAATCCTATGTACTAAAAAACTTAGAAGGAGTATTAAAATGTTTTTAAATACTGTTTGGAGTCAGCAATACAATCCAAGTGGCAATATTTGGGTATCTGCCGCCATCGCTGTGCTTCCTATTATTATTTTTCTTATTTCATTAGTTATCTTTAAATTAAAAGGTTATACAGCAGGGGCTTTAAGTATTTTGAGCTCAGCCATTATAGCTTATACCTTTTATAAAATGCCAGTCGACAAAATTGCTGGTGCAGCTGAACAAGGGGTAGTCTCGGGTTTATGGCCTGTTGCTAGCATTGTTTTATCTGCAATATTTTTATATAAACTAACTGTCAAAATCGGATGTTTCGACATTATAAAACAAAGTATTTCATCAATATCATCTGATAAAAGAATTCAAGTTCTTCTTATTGCATTTTCTTTTAATGCATTTTTAGAAGGTGCAGCCGGTTTTGGAGCACCTGTTGCTATTACTGCTGCTATTTTAGTTGGTTTAGGCTTTAACCCTTTGAAAGCTGCTGCTATCTGTTTAGTTGCAAATATTGCTGGTGGTGCTTATGGTGCAATGGGTATTCCCGTCACAATTCCAGCAAGTCTTACTGAATTAGATGCAGTATCTCTAGGGAAAGCTACTTCAGTTATCTTATGCCTAGTAACACTTATCGTAACTTTCTTATTGGTATTTATGGTAGATGGACTTAAAGGAATAAAAGAAACTCTTCCTGCAATTTTAGTTTCAGGTGGATCTTTCGCTATCACACAGTTTATTTTCTTAAATTTTGTTGGTCCAGAATTAGTTGATGTAGTTTCTGCAATTATTAGTTTACTTTCATTAGTTATATTCTTAAGATTCTGGAGTCCAAAAAATATTTTATCAATAGAAAAAAATATACTGGAAGAAAAACAAGAACTCTCTCTAAAAAAAGTAACTAGAGCTTGGTTACCATTTATTTTATTAACTTTATTTGTTACTATTTTGAATACTAGTTTCTTTAAACAATTAATTCAAAACGGTAACCCAAAAACTGGCCAAAAACCTGGAGTTTTAAATTCTTTAATCTTTAATTTTCCTTATTATATAGATGGTACTGTAGCTAAGGTTGCTCCTATTACTAAGGATCCTACACCTATAAAAGCTATATTTAGTTTTGCACCTTTTACGTCAACTACTACAGCTATAGCTCTTGCTGCTATTCTTACTATAATAATTTTTAGGGTACGTGGTCGCATAATTAAACTAGTTTTAAAAGAAACTTTCCTTGAACTTTGGTCACCTATTCTTACTATATGTTCAGTCTTAGCATTTGCTTATATTTCTACATACTCAGGAATGTCTTCTACTTTAGGATTAGCATTAGCAAATACCGGAAAAATATTCCCATTACTTTCTCCTATTCTAGGTTGGATTGGGGTATTTCTTACTGGATCTGTTGTTAATAGTGGTTCACTATTCGCAGGTTTGCAATCTATTACCGCTTCTCAGATTGGTGTAGATCCTACATTATTAGTAGCTGCGAATATCACAGGAGGAGCTATCGCAAAAATGATTTCACCTCAATCAATTGCTGTTGCTGCTGCTGCTGTAGGTTTAGTAAATAAGGATAGTGATATTTTCAAAGAAACCATTAAATGGAGTATTATCTTACTTATTTTTGCAGGTATACTGAATTTAATACTTACACATTAAAGAAAGAAGAGTTGACTTTATTGTCAACTCTTCTTTCTTATGCTACATGCTCATTACAATGGCAATCCCCTGTTTTACAGTTACCGCACTCGCAGTCTTCTTTTGCATTATGACAACCGCACGCGCAGCCGTCTTGACACTTACAAGTACCTTCTTTGCAATTGCCGCATTCGCAATTTTCCACAGCATCATGGCAATGGCAGTGGTGTTCACATTCACATCTATTCATTTTAATATCCCCCTTCGGCTTCATATATTTTAATTTTATACCGGTTACAACAGTAAAGTCAATAGATTTTCCCCTAAAGGAAACATTTCGATTTATAAACAAAAAACACTAGTAAAATAAAGAATCTTAAAGAAAATTATTTCTTCAAGATTCCCATTTTTATATTAACTTCTCGTAACTATCTTTTATTTTATTTAACAATACTTTATCAGTTAATTCTGTTACTTCACGTAGTGTTTCAACTACACCTTTTTCTACGATTAACTTCTCAAGTTTTAGAGATTGTTCATCTTCAATTGATTTAAATGTTAGTATATATGAACATGCTTTTAATAAAGCTAAATTAGACAATCCTAACTCCTCAGTTTCCCTAATAGGTTTAATAAATCTTTCATTATAACCTAATTTTCTAATAGGTGTGCGACAAATTCTAGAAACATTATCTACTATACGAGGATTCTCAAAACGTTTAATAGTTTTATTTCTATACGCTGTCATCTCCTCTTTAGAAAATCCCCATTTTTTCTCAAGCAATGCACTAGTTTCTTCTAAGACAGCAATAAAGTCTTTTCTAACTTCTGTATGCTTGGCTCCATCAGATACTAGTTCTATACCTAAATAGTTAGCTACGTAACTAAGAGCAGCATGCCCCGTATTTACTGTGAATAATTTTCTTTCAATAAACGGATTTAAATCTTTTACGTAGTGTACATTTTCTATATTTTTATTTTTTTCTACTTTTATCTTATCTTCTTCTATAACCCATTCACAAAACTTCTCTACTTCTACTAATAGTACATCCTCATGCTTTTGGGCTGGAACTATTCTATCTACCGCTGAATTCGGAAAACCTACACATGCCTCTACAAATTTTTGTTCTTCTTCTGTAAGCTGCTTATAAATTTCTTGTTTTAGAAAATCTGATCCTGCTATCATATTTTCACAAGCAATAATATCTAATAATTTTGTGTTATTATTTGCAACTTTTAATTTTAAACCTTCTGCAATATCTTTTGCTATTATTGGTAGCACATTCGGCCCTATAGATGTAGTAATTAGTTCAACCTCTCCTATAGCTTTGTAAAGTTCTTCTTTTTCCTCCGCTATATTTAAAGCATCAAAATTATTTAGCTCTATTTCTTCTATATTTTCATCTAATATTTTTATAGTATATGTATCACGGTGTTTTAAATCATTGACTACCTCTTTATTAATATCAACGAATGTTATATGATATCCTGATTTATTAAGTAGTTCCCCTATAAAACCACGTCCTATATTCCCTGCTCCAAAATGTAAATTTTTCATTATAATACCTTCTTAACTTATATTTAGATTTTATTATTCTACTTCTGACAATAAAGTTATTACTTCTTCTTCCGTAGCTGCATTCACTAGTTTAATAACATTTTCTTGTTCTGAACAAAAAATTGCAATTTTTGATAAAAGTTCCAAGTGCTCTCCATCTTTTCCAGCAATACCAAATACAATAAATACCATTTTATCTTCAGTATCTTCAGGCTTAGAAAATGAGACTCCACCTGGTATTTGAATAATAGAAATTCCCGTACTTTTTATTGATTTTTTAGCCTCATCTGTCCCGTGCGGAATAGCAATAAAATTCCCCATATATGTTGATACTATTTCCTCCCTTTCTAACATTGCTGGAATATAGTCAGCATCAACATATCCATTTTCTACTAAGATTTCCCCAGCTTTTCTTATTGCTTCTTCTTTATTGTTAATTTCTTGCCCTAATCTTATATCTTGCTTTTTTAAATTCATCTTAAATTCTCCTTCTAGTTTTATGCTTTCTTTATCTTTATAGATTTATTATACCTTGTCATAATTATCTAAACAATATCAAAGTCGGCAAAATAATATTTGCCAAAATAGGGTTATATAAAAAATGATGGTTATCAGTAATTTCTTATCGATAACCATTATTTTTATAATTGGAGTATATAATTTTTTAAAATTAACTCTACTTTTGTTAATATAAAATTCTTGTTCTTACTAGTTAGAGCATCTCTAAAAATTTTATCGTCCAATATAGCTATACTTATTTGACTAAGTAGTTCTGTATACTCTTGTTCATTTGGACTTACCATAATTATAAAATATTCAACCCTTTGTTTCTCTCCCATCGCATTTTTCATAGCCAAAACATTGTTAAGTGAACATATTATTATAAACGGCTCTGCTAGCTCTTTATCTAATGTATGGAAAAGAGCTATATCGGTATTAGGAATTACAACCGAACTTTTGTTATGTCTATCTAATAAACTATCAACTATTTCCTCTTTATTATTTATTACTAATGTAGAGTTTTCAAATATATTATCTAATATCTCTTTATTATTTTTTGTATTATCAGCTACAATATACTCTATATTTTTCAAAATTATTTGGCATGCGTTACCTAACTTATCTATATTAAATGAATCCTCACTCTTAACAAAATCATTTCTTTTAAAACTTCGACTAGCTAATATTTTTTCTCGAATTAAACTTATATCTTTTTCTTTAAGTATAGTCGGAATTAGTAAGTAATCAATATCTTGTTCTAACTCAATTGTTGAAATAACTACATCATAATTGTTCACCAATGATTTCGTTACTTTGCTTGGAATCGTATATTCTAAGTTTTTTATTTCTGGAATATTTTTTCGTATTTGACTTCCTAATATTTTGGAACTTCCTATTCCACTAGCACATATTACCAGTGCTCTAATGAAGTTTTTTCGATATATTTGCTCAAAACTAGAAGCAAAATGAATAACTATATAACTTAATTCTGTTGAATTAAAATTTATTTCATCAAAAACTACAAGTAGTTCTGATTTTATTATCAAATATAGTTCATTGTAGTTTTTCAATACAAACTCAAGCAATTCATCATTTTCTTCCGTTAAATTCATTTGGTATCTTTTGATAGCTGATTCAACATGAGCAATAAGACCACTTGAAAGATTGGTATCTTGTGTAAAATCAACATTCATTTTTTCTGATACATATTTTATCAATAAATTTATTTTATACACTAATGTATATGAGTACTTATCATTAAAATATGAAAGTTGTTCTATTAAACGACAAGTTTTTAAAATTTTAATAAGAAATTGGGTAATATCTTCTGTAATATCAAAATCGACAATTTCTTTAGAGGCATTTAATAACGATATAATACTGTTATATTCTTGAACTGTAAAGTTTTCTTTAATCTCAGTTGTATAAGATATTCTAAGAAATACTACATTTAAGCTTATAAGTATTTTCTTTATACTTGAATCTGTGTATAAATTAAAGACATCAAGATGTTTATTTTCATAAAATACTTTTTTTATAAGATCAAAATTCAAAAATTTTATAAATGGATTACTTGATAAAATATCACGATTATTTAATCTAGTAAAGAACTCTTCATCACTTATTTCATTGCACAATAATGAAATAAGCAACACCCTACGGTCTACTTCCTTACCTTCTATTTCTATCCCTTGACCTTTTTTCCTAATCAAAGTCAATTTATAATCAGATAATATCTTTTCTATTGTAGCTATCGTCGTAGCTACTGTATTATAGCTTAGCATTAGTTTCTCGGAAATATCCTTTATTGATGTATCTTCATTTAAGATTAAAAAACAGAGTATTAAAGTTAATCTTGTTTCTGTTGAATATGCATAATCTTCAAAATTCGTCTCAAACAGCGATGAATCTAATGCAGAGATACTTCCTTTTATTACATACTTAGACTTTTCTTTAACCAACTCTATTCCTAATCGTTCGAGTGAAGTTTCTAAATTTTTTATTTCTCTATACAACGTTCTCTCTTTTATTTTTGTTGATTTGGCTATTTCTTTTATACTTAATGCTTCACCAATATTTTTCAATAAAATTTGTAGTATAAGTTTTTCACGTTCGTTAAACATACAGCCTCCAAGTTCGTTAAAAAATACCAAAAATCATCTTCTTTCAATTACAAAATTTATGACTCCTTCTTAGTAATGCATATTGCTTTATCTAAGAAGAAGTCATAAACACTACCGTTTCTATTCACAAAATATTATATAGCTTTTTATCTATCTTTGCAAATTCTCAACGATTTCATCATATTTTGGACTATTTAGGAAGTTATCTACTGAAATATGTAGAGCTTTTCCATTCATTTGTTTTGCTCGTGGAGTTAATTCATTTTGAGTTACAATTAATAATCCACTTTCTTCGGTTAAGTTTCTAATTGCTACATTTGTTACTTCATAATCAAGTCCTGCTTTTTTCACTTTATTACGTAGAATAGATGCTCCCATTGCTGAACTTCCCATTCCTGCATCACATGCAAAGATAATTCTTTTAACATCTGCATAAGATGTTTCTCCATCAGTTCCTACTGAAACTTCTTGTCCTTTTGCTTCAGCTTTCATGCTGCTAACTTGGCTTTGTGCAGCTTCTAAATCACCTTCACCTTTATCTCGTTTTAAAATAATACTTGCGATAACGAATGTTACTAGAGTAGAAACAACCACACCAGTTACAACCGCAACATAACTTCCTGGTGCTGTTTGAGCTAATACCGCTATAATACTACCTGGTGACGCTGGTGCACGAAGTCCTGCATCTAGTAATTGGAATGTTGCTGTACCACTAACTCCCCCTGCCATTGCTGCAATAATTAATGAAGGTTTCATTAAAATATATGGGAAGTAGATTTCGTGAATCCCTCCGATAAAGTGAATAATCGCAGCTCCTGGTGCTGATGCTTTTGCTGAACCTTTTCCGAAGAACATATACGCAAGTAAAATACCAAGTCCAACACCTGGATTAGCTTCTAGTAAATAAAGAACTGATTTCCCTGTGTTAAGCGCTTGTTCTGTGGCAATAGGTGTTAAAATACCGTGGTTAATCGCGTTATTTAGGAATAAGATTTTTGCAGGCTCGATAAATATATTAGCAAGTGGTAATAAGTGTGCATTAATAATAACATCAACTCCGGCACTTAGTACATTTGTAATAACTTTAACAACTGGTCCAATACCATAATATCCAATAACTGAAAGAATAAATCCTAAAATACCTAGCGAGAAGTTATTAACTAACATTTCTAATCCCGTTTTGATTTTTGGTTGAACAGCTTTATCAAATTTTTTCATCAAGTAAGCTGCTATTGGTCCCATAACCATTGCTCCAAGGAACATTGGTGTTCCACTTAAGCCTTTTTCCGTGATAGTTACTGTCCCTACTATTACACCCATAGTTGCAATCGCTGCAATCACTCCCCCACGTTCATCATGAATATTTTTACCAGCTGAATAAGAAATTAATAGTGGTAAAAGGAAGAATATCATTGGATTTACCAGTGTTGCTAACTGTGCATTCGGTGTAAATCCTTTTTCAATAAAGAATGCTGTGATAATTCCCCAAGCGATAAAAGCACCAATATTTGGCATTACCATACCTGAAAGTGCAGTACCAACTTTTTGAACTAAGACTTTTAGCCCGTTTTTATTTTCGTTCATAAATATAAATCTCCTTTGTTTTTTTCTTTAACTTATAAATTCATTATACCTTTTGATTTTTGTACATACAATATCAAAGTAGGCAAAGTAAATTTTGCCAAATTGAAATTTTGTCAAAATTACTTGATGCAACAAAAAATTGAAAAAAAAAAAAAAAATGGTATAATTAAATCAAGAAAACATAAGAAAAGATCCATTAATTAATATATCATTAATTTTATTATTAGATAATTGTTGATAAAAATAAAATACCTACTGAAAAAATTATTTTAGAAATTTTGTTCAATTTATTGGCTATTGTTTTATTTATTATAGGAGGTGCACTTATCTATGAAAAAAAGTAAATATTTATTTGTTTTTTATATTGTATTTATTACAATGTTAGGGATTTATGCTTATACCTTAATACCTTTATTTTATTATTTATCTCTTCTACCTTATATTGGAGTTGGTTTTTGGTTTTATTTTCGAGAAAAGGAGAAATTGGAAATAAAAACAACTAGAATTTTAACATTACTTAAGTTTGAGTGTACTACCCATTGGCTTTTTATTTTAATTTTCGTTTTACAGTTATTTGTTTATAATTCTCAGCTATCAATTGGAATTTCATATTACCCACTCCTTTATCTTATTGTGGCTATATTATTGATACTCTACCTTTTGGCTCGTTATAAACGTTCGAGGCTAACGCGTCAATTATTAAGAAAAAATTAAGAATAAACAAAAAAATCAGTTCATTAACGAACTGATTTTTTTATTTTTTTTACACTAAAGTATTTATCAAATGATTCTTCTATATCTTTTATCGCTACCACACTTAATAATACAACTGTTATTATAAATAATCCTAGTATTAAGAATTTAGGGTTTTCTACATAATTCAAATACGTAATAAGTGGTAAACTTGAATAAAAACCTATAGTTAAACTTTTAACAATAATTCCTATTACTAATGTGCATAAAATTAACACTAAAACTAAGTTAAGTGATAATGCAGTCATACATCCAAAAAACGTTGCTACTCCTTTTCCACCTTTGAAACGGAATATTACTGGTTTTATATGACCTAGTATTACTAAAATTATCGCACTATAAATGACCCAATCATTAGCATTTAAAATCTTAAGCATAATAACTACTAAAAAACCTTTGAAAAAATCTACTACTAATACAAAAACAAATGATCTTGCTCCTAACACTCGTCCAGCATTTCTCGCACCAACATTCCCTGAGCCTTTATTTGTAAATTCTTCTTTATAGATTTTCTCTAGTAACTTGCCACCCATTATATTTCCAAGAAAATAAGCAACAATAATATAAATAATATTTGTAATCATAAGTTTTCTCCTCTCTTCAGCTTAACTCTTAGTATTTTAATTCCTTCACTTAAGAACATTAAACATCCTATTGAAAATGGTACTACATAATACGCTAAGCGATATATAATAATTGTGGCCCCTATAATTTCAGGATTAATGCCTAGATTTTTTAAACCGATTAATACTAATGTATCAAAAGTTCCAAGTCCTCCAGGTATCATTGTAAGTAACCCTACTATTGAGGCGACTATAATTACTCCCATAATTTGAAGTTCTTTATCTGCTACTACATCTCCTGTATAAAAATAAAGGACAACTAAAATAATTATTGCAGCAAACACCCACTCCAAAAAAGAAATAATTGTTAATTTAACACTTAAATATCTATCTGTACGTATTCTCGGTTTTCTTAAATTAAAAAATAAATATAAGGGTAAAAACAATGACATTAAAAGCAATGAATAATAAAAGATTTCATTACCCTCATATAATGCTTGGCCAGGGAAGACATTTAATACTACAAAAATTGATAATAAACTTATTCCCGATAACATTGAAACTAAAATCATCCCAATCGCAGTTACAAGCGTTTTACCATTTTTTGTATATGGTTTATACATATAATATCTTAAACCTGCTCCAATAAACCCTCCAAAACCTAATACCATATTAAGTGTATTAGTCATAAAGCTAATCTTGAAAATTCTTAATGAAGACATGTTCTTTGTAAGATTGATTGCCTTTAAAACAAAATAATCATACAAACTCAAAATACTTATACCCAAAAGACCTAATAACAGGATAAACAAGAATCTTACATTACCTATCTGTAAAGTTAAATAATGTATTTTTTTGAAATCAAGACTTATAATTTCTTTTTTAAAATAAGAAAAAATCAAATAAAATATTAACAATCCTAAAACTATTTGAACTATATTTTTTAAATAATTAAAAGATTTTTTATCTTTCATATTTTGCATTTTACTTTTCCTTAAATAATATTTTTCTTACTAATCATAACATTTTATAATATTTTTTTCAATACAATTAGTTATTTAGCCATATAGCAATTACTATTTACACTAATCAACATATTCATATAATTCCCTTTGGTAAGTATTATATAGTTCTGGATAACCTTTTTCTACCGCTACCAAAAATGTTTTCCTAATTTTATTGACTTTTTGAACATATATAACAAGAAATATTAATATCAATATTATTACATACATTAAAACTATTCCCAAAAAGACCTCCATCTTCATATGATGACCAGTAAACACTCCAAGACTTAAAACAAAAGCCATACACAATAATACTATTCCCATAGTAACTCTTAAATTTTTTCTATATCTTCTATATTCACTTTTGACAAATTCAAAAATTTCGTCTAATTCTTCTATACTATATAGACCTTTACTAATAGTTTTTAAAGTACCTCTAGGAAGTGTATAAGAACTCAAAACTAAAAACAAATGCGATGACATACTTATCCTCCTACATTTAATAAATATTTCAGCAAAGAAAAGCACCTACTTTCCTTTGCTGATTATTTGTATTAAAGTTTTTTTATCAACTCTGTCGTTAATATAGATGAATTTACTGCAGCAATTCGTAGAAATTCATCAAAGGTAACACGTGTTCCTTCTTCTGCTTTATCACTTACACTACGGCAAACAATAAATTTCGTTCCGAACTGATAACAAGTTTGTGCAATTGCTGCTGCTTCCATCTCCACTACCTGCATAGTCGGAAAGTTAGATAAAATATTCTCTTTTAATTCTTTATTAGAAATAAAAGAATCTGATGTTCCAACCAAACCAAAATGAATTTTATGATTCGGCAAGTTGATTTCAGCTGCCAATTTTTGCAAATACTCATCACTTTTGTATACCGCAGGCATTTGAGGAACTTGACCTAATTCATAACCAAATTCTGTTGCATCTACATCGAAATGACGAACTTCTGTAGCAACAATCATATCTCCTATTTCCATATCGCCCTGCAATGCTCCACAAGTACCTATATTAATTACATATTCAGGTTTGTAATGATCTAACAATAGCGTAGTCGCAATTGCAGCATTAACCTTTCCAGGTAGACTTAACATAAGAACAATATCACGGCCTTCATATCTACCTTCATAAAAGCTTACATGAGCAATCTTCTTTTCTTGCAAGTTTTCTATCTTTTCTTTTATGATTGCCACTTCTTCTGGCATTGCACCTATCAAAGCTATCATAAAACTATTCAACCTCTAAGACTTTAATATCCATTGAATCCTCTGGACCAGTTGGAAGAGATACCTTCACAACATCTCCTACCTCTTTACCTAATAGCGCTTGAGCTACTGGTGAGTCATTAGAGATTTTGAATTCAAATGGATTAGCTTCTGCACTACCAACAATTTTATAAGTTTCTGTCGCTCCATTTGGCAATTCTTGATAAGTAACTGTATTTCCTAGACGAATTGCACTAGATTTTTCATCTAATTCAATGATTACTGCATAACGAATCATTTGTTCCATTTCAAGAATTCTTTGTTCTATAAATCCTTGCTCATCTTTTGCTGCATCGTACTCTGAGTTCTCAGATAAATCCCCAAAACTACGTGCTACTTTAATTTTTTCAATTACTTCTGGACGTTTTACTTTTTTATAGTGTTCTAATTCTTCTACAAGTTTATCATAACCTTCTTGGGTCATTTGATATTCTAATTTTTCTTCTAAAGCCATAACTGTACTCCTTTTTTTAGTCTACTCTTTATTATATCGTTTTTTTAATTATTTTGCTAGTAGGGATTTAATTTTTGTTATCAAAATATCTACCGCAATATCATTATATCCACCATCTGGAATAATGATATCCGCATATTGCTTCGTTGGTTTTATATATTTTTCATGCATCGGTCTAACAGAAATCAAATATTGATTAATAACTGATTCTACAGTTCTTCCGCGCTCATTGATATCTCTTAATAATCTTCGTAAAATACGCAAATCACTTGGTGTATCAACAAAAATTTTAATATCCATAAGTTCTCTAAGTTTTTCAGAGTATAGACCAAACATACCTTCTATAATAATTACATCACGCGGCTCTTGATGTTTTTTTTCATCGCTACGCGTGTGGTTGACATAGTCATAAACTGGAAGTTCTACCGCTTTACCTTCTATAAGTTCTAGTAATTGATTATATAACAATTCATTATCAAAGGCATTCGGGTGGTCATAGTTTGTTTTAACTCTTTCGTCCATAGTCATATGACTTTGATCTTTATAATAATAATCTTGTTCGATTAACGCTACTTTATCAATAGTTAATTCATCGATAATTCTTTTTGTAACAGTAGTTTTACCACTACCACTACCACCTACAATACCAATAATTTTAGGTCTTTTAGCTGTCATTAACGTCCCATTTCCTTTCTCATCATGTTACTCTTAAATACTCTAGAATCTATTTTCGTTCTAATAATTTGAAGCGGGTGCCTTGCTGCATCTAGCAGTTCCCCATCTTCATCATAAATCTCTCCAATGACTTGTCTAAATGTATCAATCTCAGGCCCAAAGAATTCCACTTCTTGCCCAGTTTTGAAAAAGTTACGTTGTTGGATAGTTGCAATTTGCGTTTCTTCATCATAGTGCAATACTTGTCCAACAAAGTCGTAATTCGTTTTCTTACCACCTTCATTACCAAACATTTGCTCAGAATATTTTGGTATTTCATAGAAAAATGACATTGCTGTATCACGATTGGCACATTTATAAAGTTCTAATTTATATTCTGGCGTCATTTCAAAGTTATCTGGATCAGCACAATAATCATCGATTAATTTTCTATAAACACTTGCAACAGTTGCTACATAGTGAATTGATTTCATACGACCTTCTACCTTTAACGAATCAATTCCAAGTTCAATAATTTCTGGAACAGCTTCAATAAGAGTCAAATCTTTAGGACTCATCGCGTAAGGATTAGCACCCTCATCAAATAGTTTTGTATCTTCTTCAGTGCCTTCTTCATAAAGGTCGTAATTCCAACGACATGATTGGCAACAACCTCCACGGTTACTATCTCTTGCTGTCATGTAGTTACTTAATGTGCAACGTCCAGAATATGCTATACACATCGCACCATGAACAAACATTTCAATTTCAACATTAGTTTTTTCACGAATCTCTTTTATTTCTTCATATCCAGTTTCACGTGCAAGAACAACACGATGAACTCCTTCACTTTCCCAATAACGAACCTCTTTGTAGTTTGATATTGATTGCTGAGTACTAATATGTACCTCAACATTTGGAGCAACAGTTTTACATCTTTCAATAATAAATGGATCAGCCACAATAATTCCACGAACACCTGCATCTTGTAGTGCTATTAAAAATTCATCTAAACCTTCAAAATTTTCATCATGAGCTATAATATTTGCTGTTACATAAATATCTGCTCCATATTTTGCTGCAAATTCGCAACCTTCTTTTATTTCTTCTATTGTGAAGTTGTCTGCATTGCTACGAAGCCCGAACTCCTGTCCGCCTAAAAATACTGCATCTGCTCCATAGTGAACTGCCACTTTTAATTTTTCTAAATTTCCTGCTGGAAGAAGTAATTCTGGTTTTTTTGTAATTACTCTCTTCCCATCAATAATTTCTGATATATTTGGTATCGCCATAAGTTTAAGTCACATTCAAGTATGACCTATCCTCCTTGTCATATAAATTTAGGTTTATTAAAGGTACCTTACCCTTTTTTAATACATAGTTTTTTTATAGAAGAACCCTAAATCTACCTCGCGATATTTAGGTTTAATTCTTTCTATATCATTATAAAAATCTTGCTTTTCATCTTCATATGCTTCTTTATCTTCATAATACAGATCAATGGCATCACGATAAATTGTTGTTACTTCTGTAATATACTCTTCATCTTTTAAAACACCTTCGATTTTAAATGCAGTTACTCCTGCTTCTATAAGACGATCTAACTCTTCTATCGCACAAATATCATTTGCGCTCATAATATGTGTGCCATTCGAATCTTCAAAAATTGGATAGCGTTCGTTTCTATCTTGACTATATAAGAATAATTTTTTTGAATTACTATATTCTTCTATATAGTTTTCTTTGTTACTATACATAAAGTAATTATCAACTAATTTTCTCACAGATTGGAACATACACAACATTCCTTGTACTTGAACCTCAATCTCGTAATTACTTTTTCCAGTAATTTCTAAAATTTCATCGATTGTAAGTTCTTTTGAAAGACATGTTCTATACGCACCACGCTCTCCCCAATAGTTACATGAAAATGAATTTGTTGCAAGAGTATGTGGATCCCATTGAAGTTTGAAATCTAATCCTTCTTCTCTTAATATTGTAATAATAGTAGGTTCTCCAAAAATTAAAGCATCAACATCAAGTGTACCTAAGTAATGAAGATAATCTACTAAATCATCAAGATGTTCATTATGGAAAATTGCATTTACACTAACGTACGCTTTTTTCCCAGCTTGATGAATAACTTCTATTGCTTTTTTTAATTCTTCTCTTTTAAATTCTCCAGCAAGTCGTAAACCATATTTTTCTTCACCTATTACAAAGCTATCTGCTCCAACATTAATAAGTTCATAAATATGCTCTATACTTTTTGGAGTTACTACTAACTCTACTGTCATTTTAAATCCTCTTTCTAAGATTTTATTTCCTCGTTGTTATTGCTATTCCATCGCCAAAAGGTAAAATTACACTTTCATAATTTTCATGACTTAATAACCATGTATTATAATTATTTATTTTTCTCGAAAGTTGTTTTAAATCTCTACTGTGTCTAATAATACTAGGATCAGCTACCATTCCTTTAAAAAGAACATTATCTGTAATAACAACAACATCATCAGAAAAATATGGTTCATATAATTCAAAAAACTTCCTACTTTGACTCTTTGCACCATCAATAAAAACTATATCGTATGGGGCATTTTTTATTACTTCATCTTGAAGTTCTAGTGCATCAGCATGAAGTAATGTTATTTTATCATTTAGATTTCTTTTTTCTATATTTTTTTTCGCTTCACTATACATCTTGTCGTCACGCTCTATCGTCGTAACAGCACAACCAATTTTTTCTGCAAGTTTTATTGATGTATAGCCGATAGCAGTCCCTATTTCTAATAAATTTTTTGCTTTTTTGATTTTTAACATTTGAATTAAAAATCTAATTCCAATTTTGTCAATTATCGGCACTCTATTTTCTTCTGCAAAATGTTCTAATTCTAGATAAAATTGGTCAAAGTCTTCTAATAAATCTATTACATATAAATCGTCTTTTGATTCTATCGCAACCATGTTTACCTCCATATTTATACATCATTATATAATACCATACAATAACTTGAAAATGCAATTATAAAGACTAAAAACAATGTTTACATATAAGAATAACATTATTTTATACTAGTATCTAAAATAGTAAAAAATCATCAAGACTTCATTACTAAGCCTTGATGATTTTCTACTAAATATCTTATGTTTTATTCAGATAATGATTGAGTAGCTGTAATTAATGCAAGTTTATAAACATCTTCTGCGTTACATCCACGAGATAAATCGTTAACTGGTGCATTTAAGCCCTGTAAGATTGGTCCAACTGCTTCAAATCCACCAAGACGTTGAGCAATTTTATAACCAATATTTCCTGCTTCTAGGCTAGGGAATACAAATACATTTGCATCACCTTGAACTTTTGAATTAGGAGCTTTTAGTTTAGCAACAGATGGTACTACAGCTGCGTCAAATTGTAATTCTCCTTCCACAGCTAATTCAGGTGCATTTTCTTTAACTAATTTAGTAGCTTCTGCAACTTTTGTTGTATCTTCAGTTACCGCTGAACCTAATGTAGAAAAGCTTAACATCGCTACTTTAGGATCTACATTGAAGCTTTTTGCTGTTTTAGCACTTTCAATTGCGATTTCAGCTAATCCTTCAGAATCTAATGTTGGATTAATAGCACAGTCAGCGAAGATATAACGTTTGTCATCTTTACTCATAATAAATGCGCCACTAGTACGTTTTGTTCCTGGTTTTGTTTTAATAATTTGAAGAGCTGGACGAACTGTGTCTCCTGTTGAATGAATTGCTCCAGATACTAGTCCTTCTACTTCTCCCATGTATACTAACATAGTACCAAAATAGTTAACATCTTGTAGTAACTCACGCGCTTTTTCTTCTGTTACTTTCCCAGCACGACGCTCTACAAATTTTGCAACCATTTCATCATATTTCTCATAATTTTCATGGTCTACGAATTCAATACCAGAAACGTTTAAAAATAACGGTTGAGCAATTTCTTCTACTCGTTCTCTTTTTCCTACTAATACTGGTTGAACATAATTAGTAGCGCTTAATTTTACCGCTGCTTCTAGTACACGTTCATCGTATGCTTCTGGAAAGACAATACGTACTTTTTTCCCTTCTAATTTTTCTTGAAGTTCTACAAATAAATCATTTGCCATCTTCGTATCCTCCTAATTGTATATAATATCTTTAATATGTTTTATTGACTTTAAACTAATAGCATCAATTAAACTTCCTTTTCCCAAAATAACATAGCCTAATATTGTTCCTATATAAAAAACAAATAAAATTATTGCTATATTACGCAAATATCGTAAAAACTTATTTTCTATTCTCATACGAATACCTACTCATCTATTCTTTGAATATCTGCACCTAAGTTTCTCATTTTTTCTTCAATGTCTACATAACCTCTATCAATATGATAAATATCAATAACTTTTGTAGTTCCTGTAGCCATCAAACCTGCGATTATTAACGCTGCTCCAGAGCGAAGATCCGTTGCTCTTACAGGCGCTCCTTCAAGGTGAGCTGGCCCTTCTAGTAAAGCACTTCGTCCTTCTATTCTTATCTTCGCATTCATTCTTCTTAATTCTTCTACATGCATAAATCTATTTTCAAAAACTGTTTCTGTAATAGTACTTGTCCCTTTTGCAAGTAAAGTAAGTACGCTCATAATAGATTGCATATCTGTTAAAAATCCTGGATGTGGTAAAGTTTTTACATCTACCGATTTTAAAACATCCAACTTGTTACTTACGCGCATAGTGTCTTCATCTACTATTTCGATATTTACACCCATTTCACGCATTTTGCTCACTAAAGCAACATTATCTTTATAAGGCGCTCCTTTTATCAAAACGTCTCCTTTAGTTGCTGCTGCTGCAATCATGTAAGTAGCCGCTTCTACTCTATCTGACATAATTGTGTATTCAGCACCTACTAATTTTTCAACACCTTCTATTTCTAAAATAGATGTTCCTTTCCCAGAAATTTTAGCTCCCATTTTTATTAAGAAGTTAATCATATCTTCTATTTCAGGTTCTTGTGCTGCATTCACTATAGTTGTTTTTCCTTTTGCTAAACAGCTAGCCATTATAACATTCTGTGTACCCCCTACACTTGGGAAGTCAAAGAATATTGTTGAACCTTTTAATTCTTTTTCCGCACGTGCCTCAACAAATCCAGCATCTTGAATAATTGTTGCTCCTAAAGCTTCAAAACCTTTCAAGTGTTGATCTATTGGTCTGCTTCCTATTGAACAACCACCTGGCATAGCAACTTTGGCACTTCCTTCGCGTGCTAACATCGGCCCTAACACCAAAAATGAAGCACGCATTTTGCTAACAAATTCGAATGATGCCTCTGTTAACAACGGTTTTGTTGCATCCATCTCTAGTGTATTTTCTTCTGGTTTATAATTTACTTTTACTCCTAATGACTCAAATAACATACTGATAGTTTTTATATCAGAAAGCTTTGGAACATTATAAAATTTACTAGTACCTTCTGTTGCTAATAATCCTGCTGCCAGTATTGGCAACGCAGCATTTTTTGCTCCAGATACTTGTACTTCTCCTATTAAAGGTTTCCCACCTTTAACCACAATCTTTTCCAAGTTGTTTCCTCCGTATCTTTATTCACATTTATACATTTATTATAGTACCACAAATTAATAAATAAATAAAGTTTAACTTTATATTTAAAGTAGCATTACACAGAAAATATATTAATACTTTATTAATATTAGTTATATCTCTTCTAGAAAAATCTTTACTTTCAGTAACACTCTTCTGCAATTATTAGTTTATAAAACTATATTTTTATTATAATTCATCAAAAAATGATAATTGCGCTCTTTCTGGTAATCCTTTTAATGTACCCATTTCTCTTAAATACTCAACAACTGTTGAAGATACACTACCTCGTTTAGAAAAATCTTCAATAGATAAAAATGGTTTTTCCAAACGAGCTTGAACTATTTTTTTCGCAACATTATCACCAAGACCTGGTACTATAGAGAATGGAGGAATCAACGTATTACCTTCCATTATATAATCATGACTTGCTGATTTTTCTAAATCAACTTTAGAAAATGTGAATCCTCTCTCCATCATTTCATTTGCTATCTCATAGCTGACTAAAGCATCCTTATCTTTGGCTGTTAATTCATTTTTATCTGTTGTTTTTATTTCTTCTATTTTAGCTTTTAAGCTCTTTTCACCTTTTACAACCGTGATAATATCAAAATCACTTGCCCTAACGCTATAGTACGCACAATAATAAGTTAGTGGTTGATGAACTTTAAACCATGCAATACGTAATGCCATAAGTACATAAGCACAGGCATGGGCTTTAGGGAACATGTATTTAATCTTTTTACAAGAATCTATATACCAAGCTGGCACATTATTTTCTTTCATTGCCGCTTCAAAATCTTCTGTAAGACCCTTACCTTTACGAACACTTTCCATTATCGTAAAAGCTAGTCCTTCTTCCAAGCCTGCATGAATCAAATAAACCATAATATCATCACGACATCCTATAACATCTTTTAACTCGCATGTTCCATTACGAATTAATTCTTGGGCATTTCCTAACCAAACATCTGTACCATGAGATAATCCTGAAATTTGGACTAGCTCTGAGTACGTTGTTGGCTTTGTATCATCTAACATTTGAATTACAAAGTTTGTTCCAAATTCTGGAATACCAAAAGTTCCACTCGCTGAGTTAACTTGTTCTCTTGTAACACCCAACGCTTCTACTCCAGAAAATATTCCCATAACTTCTGGATCTGATACGTCAATTGTTTTTGGGTTTATACCTGATAAATCTTGAAGCTTTCTAATCATCGTCGGATCATCGTGACCAAGTATATCAAACTTCAAAATGTTATCATGAATCGAATGGAAGTCGAAGTGAGTAGTTCTCCACGAACTTGTTTCATCATCTGCAGGATATTGATAAGGTGTGAAATCAAAAATATCCATATCATTAGGCACAACTAAGATTCCCCCTGGGTGCTGACCAGTAGTTCTCTTAGCTCCCTCACATCCTGCTGCAATACGCTCCAAGTCAATATTCCTTTTTTCTATCTCATTCTTTTCATAATAGTCACGCGTAAATGAATATGCAGTTTTTTCAGCAACAGTAGCAATTGTTCCCGCACGATATACATAATCTTCACCAAAAATCTCTTTTGTAAAATTATGTGCTGTTGCTTGATATTCTCCAGAGAAGTTAAGATCAATATCTGGAACTTTGTCCCCATTAAATCCTAAGAAAGTTTCAAATGGAATATCTTGTCCATCTTTTGTCATTTTGACATCACAATGCGGACAATTTTTATTAGGTAGGTCAAATCCCGAAGCGTATTCTGCATTTAAGAAAAATTCGCTATGTTTACACTTAGGACAAACGTAGTGTGGGGCTAATGGATTCACTTCCGTAATTTCCATCATTGTTGCTACTAATGAAGAACCAACAGATCCCCTTGATCCTACTAAATATCCATCATCAAGAGATTTTTTTACAAGTTTATGTGAAATAAGATAAACAACCGAAAATCCATTACCTATTATTGAGGTTAACTCTTTTTCTAGACGTTTTTCAACGATTTCGGGTAACTCTTCTCCGTATATTTTGTGTGCCATACTATAACTTAGATTTCTAACTTCATCAGCAGCTCCTTCTATATTTGGAGTATAAAGTTTATCTTTAAGTGGCACAACTAATTCTATTTTATCAGATATTTTATGAGTATTTTCTATTACAATCTCTTCACGAAGTTCTTTATCTAAAAATGAAAATTCTTTTAACATTTCTTCTGTTGTTAAAAATGTTGCCATCGGTTTAATATCACGCGCACCTGGATTATTCTTAACAGAAAGGCGTAAAATTTGACGATAAACATGTTGATATTCATCTAAATAATAACAATCACCTGTTGCCACTACTATTTTACCTTTTTTCTTTGAAAGACTTATTAGTTTTTTCAAAATAATTTCTAATTCAGTCTTATCAGCTATTCTTTCATTCGTAATAAAACCTTCATAGTGATTCATAGGCTGGATTTCTATATAATCGTAGAAGTCTATAATACTTTCCACCTTGTCTTCTTTTGAATTTAATAATTCTTCGAAAACTTCATTTTCGCTATTACCACTCCCGATTAGTAAATCTTGACGATATTGTTCAAGAAGACTGCGCGGAATTGTCGGCTTTCCTGATGATAAATATTCTGTACAACTATATGAAACTAACCTAAATAAATCTTTTAACCCTTTGGCATTTTTCACCAAAATAGAACAAGGGAATGTTCGTGATCTTTTTTGTGCAAATTTTAAATCTATTTTGTTATCAATTTCATTATGATATTCAATACCTAACGCATAAAGTTGATTCAGCATTTTGATAAAAATTTCAGCTGTTGCTTTAGTATCGTAAATCGCTCTGTGGTGTTGAACTAAGCGTACTTTATACATTTTTGCCAAGTTACTAAGACCATGACGTTTAGCTTCCTTATTTTCTGCTCTTGAAATAAATAGCGTATCAATACTAGCATTATTCTTACTTTTTAAACCTAAACGTTCAAAACTCTTATCTATAAATCCTAAATCAAATTTTGCATTGTGGGCAACAAGAATATCATCTTCGTCTAACCAATTATAAAAATCTATCATTACTTCTTTTTCAACAGGAGCATCTCGTACATCATCATCTGTGATGCTCGTAAGTCGTGTAATTAATTCTGAAATTGGTCGTTCAGGGTTGATATAACTTTCAAAACTATCAACTTCCGCCCCATTTCTCACTTTTACAGCTGCAATTTCTATTAGTCTATCGCGTTCAGCTGATAATCCTGTTGTCTCAACGTCAAATACTACATAAGTAGCCTCTCTTAGTTTTAATTTTTTAGGATTAGTTGTTGCTGTAATACTGTCATCCATTATAAAAGCATTAAGTCCATAAATAGGTTTTATATCTTTTCCTTTCGAACCTAAACAAATCTCTGGATATGCTTGGACACCATAGGTATCTGTAAAAGCAATCGCTTCATGCCCCCAAGCCAATGCTCGTGCTAGATATTCTTTTGCTGTTGATATTCCTTCCAGTTGACTCATTTTCGTATGAGTATTTAGCTCTATTCTTTTCTTTCCAGAATAATTATCTTTTTTCTCTTCTTTAGCTACAATCTCAATCGCTTTAGGTTCAATAATTGTATCTCGAAGATAAGGATCATTACTAACCGTTCCATGAACTTTTATCCATTGACCCTTTTTAAGTCCTTTAACAAGCTCTATTAGTTCATTACGACGTTTGTTTTGAAATTTCGAATTCGGATTATTTCCAAAAAGCCTAAGAAGAATAGAATCACTATAATCTGTAAGTTTTAAGCGATACTGAGTAGAACCATTTCTATGAACTATTTCTTCAGTTCCAAATACTTGTCCCATTATTACAACATCGCCAGCATAGCCTACTACATCTTTTATATCAACTATATCTTCATCTAGTATTTCTTTTCCGTAACGATTGCCGCCACCATTCTTAAATACATTTTTTTCTGCTTCTTCTAATTTTGTTATTTCTTCATTTATTTTCTCTTCTTGATTTTCAAGAACAGCGTCCACATCCGTTTTTGTAAAAATTGGTTTAATATCTTTTAAATCAATCCCCAAATTAATATAACTACTTAAAATTTGTGATTTTTTCTCATTTATAAAATTATTCCAAATAGATGGTGCCATGATATTAAGAGATAAAATATTACCCTTAACATCAATCTTACTGAATAAAATACTCTCCAATAATACTAGAGCTAACTCAGAAAAATTCTCTAATATTACAAATTTCCAATACTCTTTTATTTCTTCAACAGATACTTCTTCCTCAATGTTTAAACAATATTTGACAAGGTATTCACCTTGAAAACTATCTTTTAGCTTTTGAATAAATAATGTAAATGCTTCTGCAGAAGGTAGACTTTGCCCACTAAAGTTAAAAGTCCACATTTTATTTTTATTATCTTTTTCAATATTATCTAAAGAAAAATTAGTAAAATTTTCTCCTACCAATTGTTCCTCTAATTCAAGTGTTTTCACTAACAGAGAAAAATGTTCTTTACTCATAATTCCTCCTAAATTTATTTTAATTCTATTACAAAATACATCTCCTATTATACTATAAAATACCAACTAAAAATAGGTTTTAATTAAACTTATTTTAGTCGGTATTTTTTTACCTTATCATTTTTTATTTATAAAATTGTTCTACCTTAGATAATACTTCTGTTATTGATGTATCAACTTTTTCTAAAGTTTTTCTTTCCTTAACTTCAACAATTCCCTCAGTAGCCTTTTTACCTACAACAACTTGAAGTGGAATACCAATTAAATCAGCATCGTTGAATTTAACCCCTGCACGTTCTGCACGATCATCATAAAGAACTGTATATCCTGCTGAAGTCAATTCAGCATAAAGTTTTTCACTAAGTTCTAATTGTTCTTGTTTTTTCACATCGACACAAACTAAGTGTACTTGAAATGGAGCTACTTCTTTTGGCCAAATAATACCTTTTTCATCATTATGTTGCTCAATAATCGCAGATATTACACGACTAACACCGATACCATAGCATCCCATATAGAAATGATTAGCACGACCATTCGCATCTAGATATGTGATATTCATAGCTTCAGAATACCCTTTTCCTAGTTCAAAAACTTGACCTACTTCTATACCTTTAGCAAATTTAATTTTTCCTGATAAATCCTCTGCAATATCTCCTTCTTCTATCATGCGAAGATCATAATAAGCATCTACCTCATAATCACCAGGATTTACATTGATGTAGTGATAACCTTTTTTATTGGCTCCACAACTGTGGTTGTACATATATTTAATCGCATTATCACCAATTACTTTACAATTTTTAATACCAAATGGTCCCATATAACCTACAGCACTTCCCATAACTTCTTCAATTTCTTGTTCAGTTGCCATTTCAACTTCAGAAGTTCCAGTTGCTTTCATGAATTTAATATCATTAAGTTGGTCATTACCACGCATAAGAACTAAATAAAATTCTCCATCAGCTTTTAAAGCTAATGCTTTCATCGCACGATTAACTTCAACTCCACAGTATGCTGCAATATCATCAATTGTTTGTTGATTTGGAGTTTCAAGAAGTTCACGTTCTTTTTTCTCAAATCCTGAAGGCATTGTGTAGTTTTGTTCTACTACCGCCGCTGTTTCTATATTAGCCGCGTAATCACTCTCTTCAGTATAAGCAATTGTATCTTCTCCAATTTCCGCCAAAGCCTGAAACTCATGAGTATAACTCCCTCCAATATTTCCTGAATCAGCTTTTACCGCACGATATTTCAGTTCAAAACGATCAAATATATTGCTATAAGCATTATAATAATCTAAATACGTTTCACGTAAAGATTCTGGTGAATCATGGAATGAATATCCATCCTTCATAATAAACTCTTTACCACGAAGTAATCCTAAACGCGGACGCATTTCATCACGGAATTTAGTTTGAATTTGATATAAATTCATTGGTAACTGTTTATACGAAGTCAACATATTATTTACAGTTTGACAGATAATTTCTTCAGCTGTTGGGCTAAGTGCATATCCTGCCCCTTTTCTGTCTTTAAGACGCATAAGCTCATCACCCATTTTGTACCAACGACCAGATTCTTTCCAATAATCTTCTGATTGCAATAATGGCATTAACAGTTCTACCGCACCAATTTTGTCGTGTTCTTCCCTTATTACTCTTTCAATATTTTGAATTACTTTAGTAGCTAAGGGAAGGTAAGTATAAACTCCCGCAGATACCTGCTTCACCATCCCCGCCTTAATAAGCAACTTGTGACTAATTGCCTCTGCAGAGGATGGTACTTCTCTTGTTGTTGGAATAAACGTTCTTGATTGTCTCATAACAATACCACCTCTCATTTTAAAAATTACTCTTATTATAACATAAAATAGCCTTTTTTTACATAAGATTACTATTTTTTAAAAATTTTATTCTACTATTATTCAAAATAAAATTATTGATTTCAATAATAACTATTTTAAATTTAGGGCATAATATAGTATAATATAAAAGATAACTTCTTAAATTGGAGGAGTATATGTTTAATTATCCTAATAAAAAAAATACATTTGTTCAAAAAATTAACTATGCTAATAGAGGGATGGAACTTGAGGATGACATAAATTTTGCGAATAAATATTACTTAAACAATGATATTGCAGTTATTCATAAAAAACCTATCCCCATTCAAATAGTAGAAGTAAACTATCCAAATAGAAAGAGCGCTATGATTACAAAAGCATTCTATAAAATTCCTTCTACAACTGACTACAATGGTCTATGGCACGGTAAATACATTGATTTCGAGGCTAAAGAAACTAATTCCACTACTTCATTCTCTCTTACTAATATCCACAAACATCAAATTGAACATATGGATAAAATTTTAAAACAAGGTGGAATTACATTTATAATTGTTCGTTTCAAAAAAAATAATCGCACCTTTATTTTACCATTCAAAAAGTTTTTGTATTATCAAATAAGAGCTGAAAATGGTGGACGAAAATCAATCAAACTTACCGAATTTGAAAACACTGCCTTCGAGTTATCATTTCACTACAAAATAAGATTAGATTATTTAGATGTTATAAAAACTAATGAAAGTGAGTTTCTAATATGAAAACTTTGTTTAAATATATAAGTTCAATATTTTTTACGATATGCTTTATTTTGTTTTTTGTAGTACTTGGTTTTTTAGCAATTCAACTAAAAGATATTCCCGATATTACAAAAGCAACTCTTCAAGATCCTCTATCGTCAGAAATATATGATAAAAACTTAAACTTAATCGCAACCGTTGGAGCTGAAAAACGTGATTATGTATCTGTATCAGATGTTCCAGAGAGTGTTAAAGACGCTGTTTTATCAGTTGAAGACTCGAGATTTTATTCACATATTGGTATTGACCCAAAACGTTTAGCTAAGGCTGTTCTTGTTAATTTACGTTCCAATTCTGCGCGTGAAGGAGCCAGTACAATAACTCAACAAGTTATTAAACACTCCCTTCTTACTTCAGAGAAAACAATGGAAAGAAAAATTCAAGAAGCCTATCTATCATTAAAATTAGAAAATAAATATTCTAAAGACGATATTCTAGAAATGTATTTAAATAAAATTTATTACTCAGATGGTCAATACGGTATAAAAACTGCTTCTAAGTACTTTTATAACAAGGAACTTAATGAACTTACTGTTCCTCAATTAGCTCTTCTTGCTGGTATACCTCAACAACCAATTCAATATAATCCTTACGATTATCCTGAACAAGCTAAAAATCGTCGTGATACGGTTTTATACGCTATGTTAAATAACGATAAAATCACAGAAGATCAATATAACGAATATATTAAAACTCCTATTACTGACGGATTAGTTAAAAAATCAAAAGAAGACAGAGCAAATCAGCACACTTATAATCCTAAGTATGCTGCTTATATCGATGAAATAACAAAAGAACTAAAACAAAATAAAAACTTTGAGAATGTAAGCGATCCATTATCACTTGGATTAAAAATCTATACAAACTTGAATTCTGAACTGCAAATCTATGTTCAAGATATGTTAGATAATCAACGTTCTCCAATGAAACCTCATGCTTCTCAAGCAGCTATAACTGTTCTTGATACTAAAACAGGTCTTATCGAAGCTATTGGAGGTGGAAAAAACTATAAAGCTGGTGGTTATAATTACGCAGTTGATGCAAAAGTACAACCAGGATCAGCTATTAAACCCTTGATTGACTATGCTCCTGGAATAGAGTACTATGGTTGGGATTCTCAAACAACATTTTCTGACACTCCATATCAAATTTCCGGTACAAATTTCTTTATTCAAAACTGGGATAGGTTATATCATGGAAACGTACCTATGAGTAGAGCCTTAGCTTGGTCATATAATGTTCCAGCTGTTCGTGCTTTTGAAACAGTCGGGTACGAACGTGCTAAACATTTTGCAGAAAAAATAGGAATTCCTGTTTCGAAAGATGAACCTACTACTGCAATCGGAGGAAATGTCGATGGCGTTTCTCCATTACAAATGGCTGGAGCTTTTGCAAGTTTTGGTAATAAAGGTTATTACAACAAACCTTCAACTATTGTTAAAGTATTTAATGCTAATGGAAAAGAACTCCCTAATATGCGTGATAAGGCTACAAAAGCTATGTCGGAAGAAACAGCTTATCTTATGACTAATATTTTAAAAGGGGTACTTACTAGTAACGGTACTTCTCCTAATGGTAAAGTAGCAAACTTTGATATGGCTGGTAAATCTGGTTCTACTACCTTTGATGAAAGTGCAAAAAGAACCTTCGGGATAGATGTTACTAACTCAACAAAAGACAGTTGGATGATTGGTTATACATCTGAATATACAGTTTCGGTATGGCAAGGAGCAGACGTAGTTGATTCTGCAGCAAAAGCACTGTCTTCTAATCAAGCACAAACAACTCAAGTTATAATGGCAGATGTTATGAAAAAAGCATCAGACAACAAAGCACCTGCGCCTTTCGAAAAACCTGCAGGAATAGCAACAAAAAATGGTGTAGAGTATGCCAAAGATAGAAATACAGAGACTGATTATATGTATGCTGGAACTGATAAAGATGCTGTTTATCAAGCTGCTATAGCTACTCGTCAGCGTGATAGTCGTTCTGCATTAACTACAATATTTGATTCATTAGCAAGCTCTACAAGATCTACAAATAATAGTAACAATAATAGTAATTCTGCAACTACTCAAAATAGAAATTCTAGTAGAGCTACTCCTAATAAAAATACTCGGCGACGATAGTTAACTTAAAAATCGTAGAACAAAAATGTTCTACGATTTTTCCTTTAAATACCTAATTTAGGAAATAATTATCTTGCTTGAAAATTGTTTTTTTAACTGGTAAAATTATACAATATTAAAATGCTTAATCTTAACAACTAAATTATAAAAAGGAGGTCTTTATGGAAATTTTATTTACTATAGCCATATTTATCGTTCTAGTTATTGCTGGATCATTTATTAATAAATATATTCCGCGTATTCCAGCAGCTCTTTTTCAAGTCATGCTTGGTTTCTTAATAACTTATCTACCTGTACCTCTTCATTTTGAATTTGAATCTGAAGCATTTATGGCTCTTGTCATTGCTCCATTACTATTTACAGATGCATATAAAGCATCACGTAGTGAACTTTGGCTTTATAAAAGACCTATTGTCTATATGTCTGTTGGTCTTGTTATTGCAACTGTTTTAGTTGTTGGATCGTTTATTAACTTTATAATCCCATCTATTTCCCTTGGTGCATCATTTGCTCTTGCTGCAATTCTGTCACCGACAGATGCTGTCGCGGTCAAATCTATTACAAAGGGTATGAAGTTACCAAAAGGTCTTATGGCCATATTAGAAGGTGAGTCACTTCTTAACGATGCTGCTGGAATTGTTTCATTTAAAATTGCCCTTGCTGCGATTATTACCGGAACATTCTCTTTTACTAATGCTTCAAGGGAGTTTTTTGTAGCAGCTATCGGTGGAATGTTTCTTGGTATTATTTTAGGTCTAGTTACTATTTCTTTAAAATCACTAAATAGAAAATTTTTGAACTCTGAACCCACAATTCTAGTTATTACTCAAGTAATATTGCCTATATTAGTTTATTTCACTGCTGAAAAATTCCACCTATCTGGGATTATAGCTGTAGTATTTACTGGTATTTTGCTTAACTTTGAAAAATACTTATTCCAAGGAGAATCACTTAATAACCAAGGAGTTGTATCGATAAATTACAATCAAGACACCGTTAGTTATATTCTTAATGGATTTGTGTTTGTATTTTTAGGTTATTTATTACCCGATATCTTCTCTAATATGATGAAATTCCCTGATTTGAACATTAAAACTGGTTTAGTTTATGTAGTACTTATTACTATTGCACTGATTATATCAAGATTTATCTTTGTTTATATATTCTATATGAGTTTCCAACCACATACATTCAACACTTCTAATAAAATAATAGAATTTTTAAAAACGAAAAAATTAGATGTTGGAAACTATAGTAGATTTGAATATGCTCTTATAAGTTCTTTATGCGGTATTCATGGTACTGTTACACTAGCCACAGCCCTTATGATACCATTAACACTGGAAACTACAGGCCAAGCCTTTCCTCTACGTGACGCTATTTTATTTATTGCAAGCGGAGTTGTTCTTTTAAGCATGATTATTGGGACTATTTTCCTTCCTATCGCCATAAAAAAAGAAGAAAATGAAGAAGTTTTCCTAAATAATGCTCGCAGCAAAATCCTTGGTGAAGTTATTGATGAATTACAAACCAAATACTACAATAATCTAGATACTACACCTGATCGTATGGGCTATGCTATTGCAATAAAAAAATTACAAGAACAACAAATTTATTTTTGTAATGATGAAAAAAGATTAGTTCATTATAGTAAAAAACTTGTTGCTCTTATTGAGAAGGAAGAACAGAAGAAAATTAATGAAATATTAGTTGAATATGAAAATAATCGCCATTTGCGACATATTCTAGAGGTAAGAAAATGGAGGTTAAAAAAACTTGTTACTTACTCTGTCTTTAAACAATTATTCATTACACTAAAACTAAGTATATTAGAAGGAAAATTCAGACGTCTTCTTGTTCTTTTGAACTTAGCGACCGATGATATGTTAAGCTCTACCGCTAATCAACATAGAATTGAAAAATACCTAAGAAATAGATTAAAAACTAATGTGGAGCTAAGACGACAAATTAAGGAGTTTAGACATAGTATTCCCAATATAATTGATTCTCTAACTTATAATGCTATTGATATTATTGAAAACCAAAAAACAAAAGAAAATACTCTTGTTATCAACTTTTTAAAAAATATTTATGATAACTTCGATTATACACTATATAATGTTCCTTCCAATGCCTATATTGAAGAAAGTAGAAAATTTGAAACAGAAGCTATAGCTATGCAAAAAGAAAAAATTAATAACTTAAAAATGCAGAAAAAAATCTCACATCATGAAGCTGATACTCTACTTCGTGATTTAAACTACAATGAAGCACTACTGTATGCAAATAATATAGAAGAATAAAAAAAATTGGTTAAGCCATGATTTCTATCATGAATCTTAACCAATTTTTATTTATTTTTTAAATAATTTTTTTAATGAGAACAGAGGTTTGTTGCGCACTATATTGTCGTTCCCAACAAAAGTTCTCATCTCTTTAAGGCATTTACCTGCATTTTTGACAATAAAATTAAAACTTCCCGAATTTTTTGTATCAATAAAAAATCCTCTTATATACCTATCTCTAAAAAACATTTGCGCGCGAACACGCTCAATTTCCTTCCATGGAATTTGGATATAGTCTTCTGGATTTCTATGATTATAAAATTCAAAAGCCCTATCTCCTACCATGATGTCCCCATGTTTATTACCAATAGATCCTGTCATACTATTTGCCTTTGTTGTATAAATCACTTTAGTATTCATTGATTTTACCACTAAACCACCTCCTTATGCTAATTGCTTTTCATAATTTATTATACTATATATTTTTTAATTAAAAAAGTAAGCTGGAACATTTGCTCCAGCTTACAAAGATTATTACATTATTCCTGCTACACGAGCTAAAATGCCTAGTGCAAATAATCCAAAGATAATAAGTACTGGGCTTACTTTACGTTTTAATAACCACATACATACGAATGTTAATAGCAACGCTGCAAAACCAGGAATAAGTTGGTTTAAGTTATCTTGTAATGTTGTAACTTTTTCCGGTGACAATGAGAATTTACCACTTGCTGCTTTTGTTACAATATCTTGTAATACTCCACCTGTAACGTGTTCTTTTTCGCCTGGGAAGTGAATATATGCTTCATCAGCTAATTGAACCTTAGAGATTACCATTGGGAAGCTAATATTAGTCCAGCGTTGAACTAAAATACCCATTACGAACATACCAAGGATTGAAGCACCTTTAGTAATTTTTTGTAAGATACCACCTGAAAGGTCGCTTGTAATTTCTGCTCCTTTTTTGTATCCAAGTTCTTGTGTATACCATAAGAATCCTATACGGATTGCGTTCCATGCGATAAAGAAGAATAATGGTGCAATAATAGAACCACCTGTTGCAAGTGATGCTGCGATAGCTCCTAAGATTGGACGTACTGTGAACCAGAATACTGGATCCCCAATACCTGCTAAAGGTCCCATCATACCAACTTTAACCCCTTGGATTGCTGAATCATCGATATCAGCTCCATTTGCTTTATCTTCCTCAAGAGCAAGTGTTACCCCTAAGATTGGTGCTGCAATATATGGGTGTGTGTTGAAGAACTCTAAGTGACGTTTTAGAGCTGCTGTTGCATCTTCTTTGTTTGGATATAATTTTTTCAATGCTGGGATTAAAGAATAAGCCCAACCACCATTTTGCATACGCTCATAGTTCCATGAACCTTGAAGGAACTGAGAACGTAACATAACGCTACGACGATCTTTTTTACTTAATGTAATTTTTTTCTCTGACATTTCTAGTTCCTCCTTATTAATAGTTATTTAAGATGTCCCCTAGTGGGTCACCTGATGAAGAGTTTCCGCTTCCTCCACCTTTGTTGTTATCTGAAAGGTTTAAGTATACAATTGCAATTACTAATCCAATGATACCAGTTGCAATTAATGTAAGTTCTTTTAATGGTGCTAATGCAAATCCTAAGAAGAAGAAAGGCCATACTTCTTTAGTTGCCATTAAGTTAATTACCATTGCAAAACCTACTGCAACTACCATTCCACCACCAACTGTCATACCACCAGTAAACCATGCTGGTAATAATCCTAATCCTTTTTGAACTGCTTCTGAAGGAATAAACATTAATAATCCTGATGGGATAGCGATACGTAACCCTTGAGCTGCAAGTGCTACATAGTGCCAGAATTCAACTCCACGGAAGTTTCCGTTTTCTGCTGCACGGTCAGCTTGGTGAACGATAACTACTGACAACGTACGAACTATCATAGTAAGTACTAATCCTACTGTTGCAAGTGTAATAGCTGCTGCAATAGCGATATTACGTCCTTCTAAAGAGAAGTCTCCTGCTTTTACGAAAATAATAGCTGATGCTACTGATGCAAGTGCTGCGTCAGGAGCAACGGCTGCCCCAATATTAGCCCATCCAAGTGCTAATAATTGTAGAGCTCCACCTAAAATAATACATTCTGTTAAATGTCCTGTTGCTAATCCAACTAATGAACATGCAATAATTGGTTGGTGGAATTGGAATTGGTCTAAGATACCTTCCATCCCTGCTAAGAAAGCAACAACAAGGACTAAAACGACTGATAGAATACTAAAATCCATTGTGTCCTCCTAATTTAAATACTATTTAATTATAATTTCAAACCTTCGCTAGCTTTAGCTTCAATAAGTTTAAATAAATCTGATGGTGAATCATTAGATACTTTTCTCACATCAAATTTAACACCTAAATCACGAAGTTTTTTATATGTTTCAACGTCAGCTTGATCTACTGATAATACATTGTTAATTTGAACTTTACCAACAGAGTGAGCCATAGATCCTACGTTTAATTCAGGAATCTCTACTCCTTTTTCAATAACTGCAAGAGCATCTTGTGGTGTTTCAAATAGTAATAATGCTTTTGTATCACCAAAACGTGGATCATTATAAACTTCTACAAGTTTATTTAATGGAATTACGTGAGCACGTACTCCTGGCGGAGCTGCTTGCTCAATAAGTTTTTTACGTAGTTCATCTTTTGATACTGTATCAGAAACTACAATAATTCTGTTTGGTTGTGTTGCTTTTGTCCAGTTAGTAGCAACTTGTCCATGTAATAAACGTGTATCAATACGCGCTAATACAAATTTAATTTTCCCATCTCCTAAAACTGTTCCTTCAGGGATAGTTCCTTGAGGTGCAGCTTGCGCTACTACTGGAGCAGCTGCTTCTGGCTGAAGTTCTTCTGGACGAACTTTCACCCCATCGATAGCTGTTGCAGTAATTGCCTTAGCTATTTCATGTGCAGTTGTCATAGTGAAACGACTTGCGTACGCTTCAATTAACATTGGTAAGTTGAGACCTGCTACAATAGCTCTTTTCTCTGGAGCTTCTTCGAATAATTTATTCGCTTGGTTGAATGGACTTCCGCCCCAAAGATCTACAAGGAAAAGAATTTCTTCAGATTCTACTTTGGCAATAGCTTCTTGAAGTTTTCTTTGCAAGTCTTCTGGTCCCTCACTCGGCATAAATACAACTGATTCTACTTTTTCTTGTTCTCCAAAAATCATAGTTCCAGACTGTTTAATACCAGCTGCGAATTCACCGTGACTTGCGATGATAATTCCTACCATCTTAGTACCTCCTTTATAATAATAAAAAATATTTAATATGACGTGTATACCTTTTGCATACCACTAGATTATAACATTTAATATTAAGTTTGTAAATGTTTGTATTTTTTAAATAGAAACATTGAATACGATTTCTTATGTTGTTTTTTTAGATTTAAAATATATTTATACTTGTTCCTTTACGTAAAATCCTTATATTATTATGTCTTTGTTTTTCTTATAACTACTTTTCATTGTTCATTCGACTTCTTTATATTTCATAATTTTTCTTAAGAAAATAATATTTACATTTTTTCAAAATATAAAAATTCAGATATGAGTTTTTCTACTCATATCTGAATATAATAGTACTATTTGATATAGCTAATTATAATTTTTTAAAATTTTTCAGGAAAAAGCATTTTTAATATATCCAATGATAATCTTCTACTTTTTCCTTGATGCGGATAAATATGCATCATCATCATAGGATTAAAGTTTGCTTCTATTACCCCATAATTTTCTCTAGTTACCTCTTCTTTAATGTCAGGAATTATTAAATCAACTCCACAAACTTTTGCCATCATAGCATCCGTTATCTTAACAGCGAGTTCTTTATAGCTTTGGTGAACTTCATCTGTCATATCAATAGAATCTCCTCCTGTACTTATATTAGAGTTTTCTCGAAGATATGCTATCTCTCCATTTCTTAGAACTGTCTCAAAACTAAAACCTTGCTCTCTTAATTGCAATTTTTCTATCTCACCTAATTCGATTTTTTTCAATGGAGTTTTCTTGGCGTCACCACGAAGTGGATTTCCATTTTTTATCTTAACCAATTCTCTAATTGTATGTTGTCCATCTCCTTTTACATTAGCTGGAACTCTTAAAAGAACTGCATGAGTTTTTCCTTCTATAACAAAAAACCTATACTCCGTTCCTTCTATAAATTCTTCAATTAATATATCTTTATCTTCTTTTAAAGCAAATTTAATAGCGTTAGAATAATCATCCAAAGATGAAGTTCCATGTTTAAAGATAGAAATACCTAACCCAAAATTTGTGCTTTTAGGTTTTATCACTATTGGTTTATTTTTTACATAATTAAATACTTGTACAGCCTCCGCCAAACTTGAAACTTCATAGCCTCTCGGAACTCTAAAACCTTGCTCACCTAATATTTTTTTGGTAACAACTTTATTTTCCATTATTAATGGAGAAATATAACTATCTTTACTTGTCATGTTTCCATTTTTTACATATTCTACCTTATCTTTGTACTCTATACGAAGAAATTGGTCATTCTCATCTATTACTTGAACTTTTAACCCTATTTTTATCGCATCTTCTATTACAGCTTGTGTAGAAAGTTCCATATTGGCATAAGCATTTAATGAATAATTTTCTTTTAACGCTTCTTTTTTATATTGTTTAGCTAGCTCCATACCTACAGTAATACTATCAGTTTCTTGATATCTTTTTATTAGTTGAGCTGCAATAGTTATCGATGGATTCTTAAGCTCATTCTCTTTTTCTTCGATAAGTAGCTTATCGGATTCGGGTAAACAAAGTTCTTCTGCTAATTCTTTCATTTGTTTAAGAATCCACAATCCTTCTTCTAAATATTCTGACTGCGACAATGGATGAGATAATGCTGTTCTTTCACTATATTCATAACCTATTTTTTGAGAATTATTTCTATCAGCTTCTTCTATCCAAACTAAAGTTTTTAAAAATAAATGGATAAATCTCACATCTTTTTCTAAAATACCAAATGGTGCAAAAGGATTTAAGTCAAATAGCCTAAATTCGATATATTTAATACCTTTTTCAGGAAATTTCGCTACAGTATCCTCACCTCTGAATCTTACACTAGAGTAAAACTCTTTTTCAGCAATAAGTTTTTTATTTTTTACATACCCAGTTAAATCTTCTATATACTTTTGTAAACTATCATATGAAACAACAATATCTTTTTCATTTACATAGCCATATTGACTGGTTCTTAGACTACGAACAAAGCCATCTGGTTTATTATTATCTGAAAAGTACTTAGACTCTGCCATAGGAGAAGCTCCGTATAAATAAACTAATAGCCACTGATAGCGAAGAAATTGTCTTGCTAGCTTCATATAAACACTATTCTTCACCTCAACTAGAGGTGTATTCGTTATTTCAGAAATTTTTTTCATAAGCTCATCATTTATTTGAAAATTATAGTGAATTCCTGAAACCATTTGTTTATATTTTCCATATTTTTCGACAAGATATTCTCTATACTCTACATCTCGTTTATTAGCAAACTGAGCTACTTGGATATCTTCTTCATTCGGCAAAATACTTGGCATACTTAATGGCCAAATATATTCATCTTCTGGAAGATTTTTTAACACAACTTCATGAATTGTATTCAAAATTCTCACAACATCTTTTTCACTATTTTCTGGTGTTGTAATCAACTCTAATTGCGATTCTGCAAAATCAGTTTGGATATATGGATGATCATGTCTGTGACCAAAAATTTTTGGATGAGGAGTTTTCGATATAGTTCCGTCTTTAAGAACTCTTTGTCCCTCTTTTTCCAAACCGATTTTCACTTTAGAAAATAATTCTTCTAAATTATTTTCTTTAATAATTTCTTTTATTTTCATACTATATCACTTTCTATAAATAATCTAATTACTCTTTATATTATCACAAAACTTTCAATTATAATAGAAATTAATCTTTAGAGAAAATATTTTCATTTTTCTTACAATAAATCTATGGTTATGATATAATCTAATTACACATTACGAAAGGAGACAGAAATGTCTATTGGCATTTCTGACATAATATATGATAAAATTAATTGCCAGTGATATGGATGGAACACTGCTAGATAATGAACATAGAATTTCTCAAGAAAATGTTGACTTAATAAAATACGCTCAAGAAAATAATATTATATTTATAGTCGCTACGGGGCGCGCTTATTATGAGGCTCTCCCTTCATTAAATGAAAAAAATATAAAATGTGATGTAATTAGTTTTAACGGTGGAATCGTCTACGATAAGAATGGGAATCTTCTTAGTATGACTCCTATTATACTAAAAGATTTATACTACACTACATCTGTACTTAAAAGCTTAGATATAAACTTTCAACTATATACAAAAAATACTATTTATACAAACAGTATAGAAACTGATATTCAAGGTTATGCTGATTTAATTAGAGCTACGGGGCAAACCCCTAATATCGAGTATCTACGAAAGGTGGCGGATGAAAAACTAAAAGCAGGTCACGTTACTGAGGTAAATGACATTGAATTATTCTTCAATAAAAAAGATAACCCACCTATTAAAGTTATAGGAATTTCTAACGACTTAGAAAAACTAGAAAAAGCAAAAGAATTATTAGCAGATAATACAAATATAACTGTAACTTCATCTGGACCAAACAACATAGAAATTATGGATAAAAATGCTACAAAAGGGCATGCTCTTAAACAAATTTCTGAGATATACAATATACCACTTGATAATATACTTGCTATAGGCGATAATCTTAACGATGAATCAATGCTTAAACTAGTAAAATATAGTGTTGCCATGGAGAATGCCGTTCCTGAGTTAAAAAAAATATCAAGATATATTACTGATAAACCAAATACACAAAGTGGTGTTGCTGATACAGTAACAAAAATTCTACAAGAAGAAAATCCACATCTTCATAAAGATATAAATACAAAATTAGTTGAAGCCGCTATTGAAGCCACTAATTTTGCTTATGTTCCTTATTCTAACTTTAAAGTTGGAGCTGCTATCTTAGCTGATAATGGAAAAATATACACAGGTTGTAATATAGAAAATGCTAGTTACTCCCCTACTAACTGCGCTGAGCGTACAGCTATATTCAAAGCAGTAAGTGAAGGTGTGACAAAATTCAAGAAAATAGCAGTAGTAGGTGGTCCAAATGGTAATCTAGAAAATTACTGCCCACCATGTGGAGTATGTCGTCAAGTAATAGCTGAATTCGCTGATAATGACTTCGAACTAATACTAGGCACAGCTAACAATTCATATGAAATTTATAACTTCTTCGAGGAGGTACTTCCACTTAGCTTTACCGCTAAAGAACTTAATAAATAGAAAAAACCTGAACATAGAATATATGTTCAGGGTTTTAATTTTATCATAATAAAAAGCCACAAAATAAATTGTAGCTTTTAAGTCAAGATGACCCGTACGGGATTCGAACCCGTGTTACCGCCGTGAAAGGGCGGTGTCTTAAC
>ERZ773010.98-NODE-98-length-68579-cov-9.886959_pt1 | contig 68579 bp, 63 predicted proteins | sample MGYA00580842_ERZ773010 | MGnify/ENA primary metagenome ERZ773010 (study PRJEB29015, sample SAMEA2737982) | human oral metagenome | biome: human oral; feature: human-associated habitat; material: dental | place: China | collected 2107 ... | reverse complement strand
TGCCTCGCCAAAGAAAGTCAGCGGGGCGCGCTGCCGCTCAGCGCAACGGCATCAAAAAAAGTCTCGTGGGTGGAGCCAGCACCTACAGTCAAACAATCCTTTCAATCCTTGTTTTTAGGTTCTTCCGAGCGCCTGCCCGCTAGCCCTTTATCCATAAGGGTTTCAGAGGTGCCTGCCCGGAGTGCACTATTGACGGGAACTCTGGCGGTGGTCTGGTGGGCGCGGCGGCGGAAATGTAGGTATGCTGGCCGCGCGCTTTTGGCGTGGTGGTCGGCTGGCTTCCGAAACCACCGTCCTGAAGCCCGCGTATTTAGGGCATCTCCAAGGTGGGTGCTCTAGAGCCCTTGTAAACAGGGCGTCCCAGAGCACCCTATCCGCAAACGCACTATCTACGCGGGTTTCCGGGGTGCTGTTTTTGACTGCGCTTAGGCCAGGGCGTCCCAGATCAGCTTGACGCCGCTGAAAAACAGCAGCAGGTAGCTGATCTGGAAAAAGGTTTTTTCAGAAATACGCTTGTGCAGCCAGATGCCAAGCCAGATTCCAAGCGGCGCCAGCGGCGCAAAAAGCAACGATAGGGAAAGATTGCTTAGATTTAATTGGCCGAGAAAGTAGTATGGCGCTAGCTTGACGTAATTGGCGATGCAGAACAGCAGCGCCGAGGTCGCGACAATCGCCGATTTGTCCAGACGCTGCGAGTAGATATAAACGGCAAAAGGCGGACCGCCCGCATGCGCCAGCGTGCTGGTAAAGCCGGAAAATACGCCGCAGATTGCGCCCGTGACCGGGCCGGGCGTTTGCTCGCTCATGGACAGGTGGGCGGCCAGACGCTCGGTGAGTGCGAAGTATTTATTGACCGAGAAAAGCACGGCGATGAGGCCGACGATCAGCCGGATTGCATTGACCGGAAGAATGCCGAACGCCAGGCTGCCCAGGGCGATGCCCGTCAGTACGCCGGGGAGCAGAATGCGCAGATGCCGGATCGACCAGCGTCCGCGCCAGGCGTAGACGCTGAAAATATCCATGGCGCAAAGAATGGGCAGCATGATACCGGCGGCTTCCGGCGGGGCGACGACCAGCGACAGGATCGGTACGGCCAGCCCGCCGGCCGCTGCGCCGAATCCGCCCTTGGAAATACCGGTCAGCAGAATGGCGACGATGGCGACCGGGTAAAACGCCAGCGGGGCTTCAGGGAGCGTCATCGGCGGCGGGCGTGGCTTTCTTCCCGCCTTCGAGCGATTCGATCAGATCGAACAGGCGCTGGTAGAACCCGGCGTTGGTAATGGTTTCCTCGCTGATTTTGACCAGCGTATTGCGATCCATCGTCCACGGTAGAGAGAGCGACCCCATGCCGGAAACACTCACGCCAGCGCTGCTGCCGCTCGATTTAAGTTCGTAATGGGTTTCCAGGGCGTTGGCGTAAATGATGGCGCCCCGCCCGCTCGCCAGGCAGACGAGATTGATGCCGAGGCGGACGACTCTTTCCGTTTCGGGTCGGAAGATTTTTTCGCCGTTCAGACTCAAGGTCTTGTCTTCACTGATACGGTAGCCCTGGCTCAACAGCGCGCGCTTGCCAGTTTCGCACGCCGCTTCGGGCGCACGCTTGCTGGCATAGGAAAAAGGCGTATCCGTCGTAAATGTTTCGTTCGCATGGACGCGTTTCTCCGGCGCGCTAGTGCTTTTGCAGGCAGTGAGCGTTAACGTCAGCCCAAGCCCGAGAATCAACACAGACGTCTGTAAAAGCCGCTGTAAATATGGATGTTGCTTGTACCGGGGTGTTTGCGGGAAAAAGATCGAAGTCATGGCATTCATAAAATCATTGAGGGTCGGCGCACGTCCGGATTTCCATGCCGCCCAGTCGTCCCAGGCGTTGTTCGGGCGATGTCGAATCCCGGGGCAGTGTGTTGATGGCGCGGGCCAATGCCCCCTTCTCGGCCTGGCCGACGATGAGCGATATTTTCTCGCTGAAATATTCGGAGAAATGCCGCGCAAATGCGCGGGCAGCACGCGAAACGCCGGAAAAGACGGCGCGGCCGCGCTGCGCCCGCCGTCGGACGGGTTGGGCAGCAATGTCGATGTCGACGCGAACGATGCGAGGATCGTCAGGCGGACAGCGTACGTACATCGTCCGTCCGGCAAATGGCCGCGGGCGCGCCGTCGCCCACGCCTCGCCAATCTTGCCGGTGAGCAGGTGATTGATAAAAGCCAGTGCAGCCGCCGTCAGCATGGCGAGGATTACTGAATCTGCTGAATGCCGGCGACGACCCAGCCGCTGCTTCCGTCGACCGGCTTGCTCAGATGCCAGATTTCTTCAAAGGGCGCGGCGGCGCTTTCGGTATCACCAAGGGTTTCCCGAATCATGCCGCCAAAGCGCACGCTGGCGATATAACGCGAGCCTTCTTGGACGACTTCCAGTAAATCGGCCGTAAGCGTCACGATGTCGGTTTGCTGGGGCGTATTGCCGCGCTCGTCCATCTGCAGCTTGATCTCGGCGTATATTTCGGGCGTGACGAATTCGCGGATGTCGTCGAGGTTCTTCGCATCGTTGGCTGCCTGTAGGCGGACGAAGTTGAGTTTGGCGACACGCAGGAAGGCTTCGTCGTCAAAACCGGCGAGGATGTTGCCGGTAGCCGATGGCGGATCATCCGGCGCCTCCGCAGCCCGCATGGATTGGGCGTTTGCGGCTGCCCCCTCGGTATGGCGGGGCGATTGCCCGGGGGTGTTTACGCCCGCATAGCGCACCGGCGCCTGCTGCCCCTGTTGGGGACGGCGGAATAGACGGACAAGGGACATGCCGGCCATCACCAGCAGGACAAGCATGACGAAATTCGCCAGTTCAGCACTCAGGCCGAGATACGAAAACAGCGCGGCGAGGCCGAGGCCGGTCGCCAAGCCGGCGATCGGGCCGAGCCAGCTGCGCTGCGCCTGACCCGGCGCGGGCGCGGCCTGCCGCTGCGGCGCGGCTGGGCGAGGCGTGAGCGCCCGGCGCTGCATACCGACAGAACGCCCGCCGCCAAAACGCGCGGCTTCGGCATCGTCGACGGTTGACACGACGGCGAGTAAGGCGATGAACATGGCGGCCAAGAATCTTTTCATCAGGCGTTCTCCTTGGGGTTTCTTGAATTTGATTGACTGAAAAATTCCTTCAGAACTTGAAGCCCCGATGCAGGGCGACAACACCCAGCATCAGGTTAAAATATTCGACGTTTTCCAGCCCAGCGTGTTCCATCATCCGTTTCAGCGTCATCTGATCCGGATGCATGCGGATCGACTCGGCAAGGTAGCGGTAGCTTCCTTCGTCCTGCGTCACGAGCCGGCCCAGCTTCGGGATGATTTTAAACGAATAGAAATCGTAGGCCGGCGCCAGCGGTTTCCAGATCCGCGAGAATTCGAGGATCAGCAGGCGTCCGCCCGGGCGCAGAACACGGCGCATTTCGGCGAGCGCCCTGTCCTTGTGCGTCATGTTGCGTAAACCAAAAGCGACCGTCACGCAATCAAAATAATCATCGGGGAACGGCAGCTTTTCAGCGTCACACTGCGCCACCGGCAATAGAATCCCCTGATCGCACAAGCGATCGCGGCCGTGTGTGAGCATGGCGTTGTTGATGTCGGTCAGCCAAACCTCGCCGCTTTTGCCGATGCGCCGGGCGAAAGCGCGCGACAGGTCGCCGGTGCCGCCTGCCACATCAAGCACGCGCGCGCCTTCGCGCACGCCGCTACGGTCGATGGTAAAGATTTTCCAGAGCCGATGCAGTCCGCCGGACATCAGATCGTTCATCAGGTCGTAGCGCGTTGCCACCGAATCGAATACGCCGGCGACGCGCCGCGCTTTTTCGCTCTCGGCAACGTGTTCAAAGCCGAAATGGGTTTGTTTATCCATCATGGGAGGGTCAGGGCGATCGACGTTCATATTTTCGGGCAACGGCGCAATTTTAGGCGATTGCAGGACGATCGTACGCCATCAGGTGCGCAATGAGGGCGATGAGCATGGCGAACAGGCAAAGGCGCGGCGTATTTCGTACGCGGCGCTCAGTGTCTGACCAGGCCGCATTGCGCTGCCGGCGGCGTGGGCGACAGCGGGCATTCGGTCGGATCGCGGCTGCCACCGACTGCGGCAAGACGGTCGAGGTAGGCTTGCCACAGCGCATCGCGGTGGCGGCAGAAGTTGTACAGCAGATCCCAGGAATACAGGCCGCTGTCGTGGCCGTCGGAAAAAACCAGGCGAAGCGCGTAATTGCCAACGGGTTCGATGCGCTGGATTTCGACGTCGCGCTTGCCCAGCTGCAGGGTTTCCTGGCCGCGTCCGTGACCGCGCACTGCCGCCGAAGGCGAAAATACGCGGAGAAACTCGTGGCTGAGTTCATAGTGCGCGTTCTCATAAACGAGTTCGAGGCGGCGGGTTTTCTGATGCAGCCGGATTTCGGTGGGAATCGGCGTATCGGGAGAAAGTCCGGTCATAGCGAATATCAGTCGGTCGAACCCGGCGGAGAAGGCGGGCGGGGACGGAGGAATGCAGGAATGGGCGTGAATGAGAAACAAATCGGGCAAAACAGCCGGCGCGCCAATCATAACGTAAAACGCCTCGTCCCCGATGGCGATGTAAAGTCAATCAGGCCGAAAACCGGGCAGTTTTACGCCCGTTATCTGGCCGCCGTGCCTTCCAGATATCTGGGCACGCGGCGCGCCACGATCCGGTCTGCGGGATCTTGATCAATCGTCATCGTCATCATCATCATCATCGTGATGGCGGCGATGGCGCGGGAATTGGCGATACCCGCGCCAGCGGTAACCGTCGTACATATGGCGCCTGCGCCATTCTTCACGGTAGCGGAAATGGGGCGGAGGCGGCGCATCGTAACCCATGTAGCGTGGCGCGAACTCGCGGCGATACCAGCTATCCCGCACGAAATACACCGGCTCGCTGCAAGCGCCGTATTCGCGGCAGTGGCGGCGCCAATGCTTGATGTGCCGGGGAGGAACGCGAAAATATACCGGCGGCCCCATGAATGGCGACGGGGTGACGATGACAGGTTGGGAATAAACCAGGGGTGGGGGTGGATGGCCGCCGATATCAATGCGCCCGTAAAACCCCGGATCCCCGATGCTGAACGAGACTTCGGCACGGATGCTGCCGGCAAAACCGACAAGTGCTGCGAAGGCGAGAAGTCGGACGGCAATGGCAAAAAACAGCGGGCGGTGTTGCTTCAACATGATGAGTCTCCTTTTTTCCGTTCAGCATCGGCGCGTTTTCCGTACATTGCGTCCCGTCTGTGGCGGCGCGCCTTGCGACTGTTTTTATTCAGTCAACGACATTCAAACAACGCGCTATCTCTGTATCCGGCCGACGTGGCAAAGGTAAAAGATTGTGTCACGCCAATAGTACATGGGATGTGCACCGAATGTACATCGCGTGCGGCATGGAAAAGTACAAAGTGTACGAAATGGCTGCGCCGGAGGCCGGAAAGCCGTGCTGGATGCGGGGCAAGCGATCGGCGATGTGATGCCGCGTATTACGGTAATCTGGCAATGCAGCCCGGATGGCGCACCCAAGGCCGCGGGCAGATCAGTGCGGCGATTACACGGAAGGTTTGCGCCGGAAGGGAAAGTATTCCTGGGGGCGAGCTTCTGACAAGTCGGGTGGCGGCGATTCCGGCGGAAATGCCGCTGAAAGGTGTTCCGGAAAGGACGCCGAGGGTGCCTCCGGAAAAGGCATTTCCTGGCAGGTTACGCGGTCGATCCGCGCCAGGCGCGGACCATGATGGGCCCAGGTAATCAAGGCATTGACGTGCGCTTCCTCGCCGCAGAAAAAAGCTTCGACGCGGCCGTCGCGGTGGTTGCGCACCCAGCCGCCGACGTCGAGACGCAGGGCTTCGGCACACAGCGCGTTGCGGAAGCCGACGCCCTGCACGCGTCCTTCGATCAACAGCCGGCAGGCAATACGGCGGTTCATTGGGCTTCGCGGGTATCCGGTGCGATGGCGGCGAGGATGCCCTGCATCAGCTGCAGCGGCGTCGGCGGGCAGCCCGGGATGGTGATATCGACGGGAATCACGTTGGCAACGCGCCCGCACGAGGCATAGCTCTCACCGAACGGGCCGCCTGTACAGCCGCAGTCGCCGACGGCGACAACGAGTTTCGGCGCGGGCGTCGCCTCGTAGGCACGTTTGAGCGCGGTTTCCATGTTTTTGGCGACCGGCCCGGTGACGAGCAGCATGTCGGCATGACGCGGGCTGGCGGAAAACTTGATGCCAAGCGCTTCGAGGTTGTAATAGGGGTTGCCCAGCGCGTGGATTTCCAGCTCGCAACCGTTGCAGGAACCGGCATCGACGTGGCGGATAACCAGCGCACGGCCGAGCAGGCGGTGCATTTCGCTATCCAGACGTTGCCGGACGGCGACCAGCATGGCGTCATCGGCAGCGGGCGGCGGCTCGGTGACGATGCCGGTGCGGAGAATCTGTCGGATGAGGGGAAACATGGCTACAAATCCGGCCCGGAATAAGAAAGATTGAACGATTTGTTGATCAGCGGAAAATCGGGAACGATGTTGTCGATCACCGCATGTTCGAGCGCCGGCCAGTTATGCCAGGAAGGGTCGTGGCAATGGCAGCGGCGGATTTTGCCGTCGGCGCCGGTTTCCAGCGCCACCAACACGTCACCGCGCCAGCCTTCAATCCAGCCGAAACCGCGCCGGTTGGGCTGGCTGTGCAGCACGGTGCGTGTTTCGCCTTCCGGCAGGTGGTCGAGCAGCGCCCGGATCAAGGCAAACGATTCAAACAGTTCGGTAAAGCGCACGGCGGCGCGTGCGGCAACGTCGCCGCGCCGCTCGAGCGCCAGCGTCGGCACCATCCGGTCGTAAGGCAGGCATGGGTGGTTGCAGCGCAGGTCCCACGCCTGCCCGCTGGCGCGGCCGGCCAAACCGATGAGACTGAGTCGGCGCGCCAGATCGGGCGTGACGGTACCGGTGGTCAGAAAGCGATCCTGCAGGCCGGCGTGTTCGTCGTAAATGGCCTTTAGCTGGCGCACCTCTTTTTCGACGGCGTCACACTGACTGTGTAAAGCGTCGATGCCGGCAGCGTCGATATCGACGGTCACGCCGCCGGGAACGATGCGATCCTTGGTGAAGCGGTGCCCGAACAGGCGGGCGTTAAGGCGCACCCAGTCTTCCTTCAGGCGCATGAACTGCATCAGCCCAAAGGCAAGCGCAACGTCGTTGCCCAGGTAGCCGAGATCGCTCAGGTGATTGGCGATGCGCTCGCGTTCGAGCAGCAGGGCGCGCAGCCAGGCAGCGCGCGGCGGCGGCACGACCTCGGCGATGGCTTCGGCGGCCTGGCTGTACGCCCAGGCGTAAGCGACCGTGGTATCGCCGGAAATCCGGCCGGCCAGCAGGGCGCCTTCGGCCAGCGGCATGCCGATGAAACGCCGGTCGATCCCCTTGTGTTTCCAGCCCAGGCGCTCCTCCAGGCGGAGCGTGCGTTCGCCCATCGTTGAAAAACGGAAGTGGCCCGGTTCGATGATGCCGGCGTGGATCGGGCCGACAGCAATTTCATGGACGCCCTCGCCCGCGACACGGACGAAAGGATAATCTTCATTTTCCGCCGGAAACTGGCGATCCGGCGTGTCGCGGCGCAGCGGAAAATAGTCGGCCGGCCAGTTGGCGTGGCGTAGCCAGGGGCGCGTATCCTCGCCGTCCTCGATGCGCAGGCCGAGCAGGTCACAGGCGGCGCGCTGCAGACGGTTGGCGCTGTAGAACAGCGATGCCAAGTCGGGGAAGGCGGGGTTGTCTGCCGGTAGCGGCAGGCTCAGGCACACCAGCCCTTCGGCCAGATCGAAGGCGACATGCAGGGCAAAGCCGGCGCCAGCATCCGCAGTGCGGTCGCGCTCGTCACTCCCCCACAGGCTGACCAGCCGCCGGCCGGCGCGATGGACGGCAACGCTGAAATCCACTAACTGCGCGGCACTGACGGTCGCCACGTAAGCGGCCATCGTCTGACCGGCGACGGGCGAAAAATCGATGGGCTGGTCGAGGAATCGCATGAGGCTATCCGATGAAAGCGACGGCCTGGTGGAACCACTCGGCCAGATAGGGCGGAATCCACAAACCGAGCATGAGCACCAGGCCAAGATGCAGGAACACCGGCAATAGCGCCGGATTGTGCGCCAGCGGCTTGACTGTCGGCTCGCCGAAAACCATGCCCTGCACCTTATGGAACATGGCCGCGAAAGCAACGCCCAGCGCAATCAGCAGAATCGGCGCCGCCCAGGGGTGCTGCCGGATGGCGATGGTCAAGATCATGAATTCGCTGGCGAATACGCCGAAGGGCGGCATGCCGAGAATGGCCAGCGTGCCGAGCATGAGTCCCCAGCCAATGGTGGGCGAGCGTTTGAGCAGGCCGCGGATGTCTTCGATGGTCTGCGTGCCAGCCATCTGCGCGGCATGGCCGACGGCGAAGAAAATGGCCGACTTGGTTAACGAATGCACGGTCATGTGCAGCAGGCCGGCGAAGCTGGCGACCGGCCCGCCCATCCCGAAGGCGAACGTGATCAGCCCCATGTGCTCGATCGAAGAAAAGCCAAACAGGCGCTTGATGTCTCTCTGGCGGGAGAGGTAAAAAGCCGGCACGACGACGGTCAGCAGGCCGAAGGCCATCATTAGGTTTTCCGCAAAGCGGGTGCCCAGCGCCCCGTCGACGAGCACCTTGCCGCGGATGATGGCGTAGAGCGCCACATTGAGCAGCAAGCCGGAAAGTACGGCGGAAACGGGCGTTGGCCCTTCGGCGTGGGCATCCGGCAGCCAATTGTGCAGCGGCACCAGACCGGTTTTGGTGCCGTAACCGACGAGCAAAAACACAAAAGCCAGGGACAGTGTCGTCGGCTCGAGCAAGGTGCGCACACCGTTCAGATGCGTCCATAGCAGCGCATGTCCTTCGCTGCCGAGCATGCGTTCTGCGGCAAAGTAAATGAGGATGGTGCCGAATAGCGCCTGGGCGATGCCGACGCCGCACAGGATGAAGTATTTCCATGCCGCTTTCAGACCCGCCGGCGTGCGGTAAAGGGCGACGAGCAGCACGGTGGTCAGCGTCGCCGCCTCCATGGCGACCCAGAGGATGCCGAGATTGTTGGTCGACAGCGCCGTCAGCATGGTGCACATGAACATCTGGAACATGCTGTGATAGAGCCGCAATCGCCCCGCCGAAAGGCGGCTATGATCATGCTCGATGCGCATGTAGGGGCGCGAGAACAGGGCGGTAGTGAAGCCGACCAGCGCCGTCAGTGCGATCAGGAAAACATTGAGCGGGTCGACGAAAAACTGCATGTCGTATGCCCACATCGAACCGTCGGTAATAATGCGCCGGGTCAGGAAGGCAGCGGCGACCAGGGTCAGCAGGCTGCACACGGCATTGATCGTGCCCGCCGCGCGCCAGTGGCCGACCAGCGCCAGCAATATCGCGGCGAAAAGCGGAATGCCGAGAACACAGCCCAGTTCGACCGTCATTTTTCGTGCGCCTTTTGTGCCTGTTCCATGCGGCCGATGTCCAGGCTGTCAAACTGCTCGCGGATCTGGAAGAAGAAGATGGCCAGGATGACCATGCCGACCATGACATCGAGCGCGATGCCCAGTTCGACGACCATCGGCATGCCATACGTGGTGCTCGTGGCGGCGAAAAACAGGCCGTTTTCCATGGCCAGGAAGGCGATCACCTGCGGTACGGCCTTGCTGCGCGTGATCATCATCAGGAAGGAAAGCAGTACGCAGGCCAGCGCGATGCCGACGGTCGAGCGCATGATCGTGCCGGAGAGCTGCGAGATCGGCTGCGCCACGTTGAAGGAAACAATCACAAGCAGAATGCCGACCAGCATCGTCGTCGGGATGTTGAGCAGCGTCTCGACATCCCACTTGACCGACAGCCGGCGGATCAGGCGGTGCAGAATCCAGGGCAGGGCAAGTACCTTGAGGAGCAAGGTCAGCGCCGCCGACCAGTAAAGGTGTCGCTGATGTGTTGCCACGGCGACGATCAGCGTCGAGCAGAACAGGACGAATCCCTGCATCATGAACAGGTTGATCAGTGTCAGGATGCGCCGCTGCGAAAGCATGGCGAAACCGAGCAGCAGCAGGATCGCTGCGCACAGGTTGATGAGCGGCAGGGCTTCCTGGATGAGCAGCGAGGGGAGCGTCATCATGCCCTCAACAGCAGGTGAACGAGCATGGCCAGCACAGCCAGCATAAAGGCGGCGCCGAGAAATTCCGGCGTGCGGAAAACGCGCATTTTGGCCGAGAGCGTTTCGATCAGCGCCAGGCAGAAACCGCTGACAGCCAGCTTGGCGACCAGGATGAGCGCTGCGCGGCCCAGTGACAGCGGGTCGGAGGCATCAGGGATGCCAAAGGGAAAGAACAGCGCGATGCCGATGCACGAGTAGGCGAAAAGTTTGAGGCTGGACGCCCATTCGATCAGCGCCAGATGGCGGCCGGAATATTCGAGAATCATCGCTTCGTGAATCATCGTCAGCTCTAGGTGCGTCGTCGGATTATCCACCGGCACGCGTGCATTTTCGGCCAGTGAAACCATAACGAAGGCGACGCCCGAAAAAGCCAGGCTTGGGTAGATGGCGAACTCGCGGTTGCCCAGGCTATCGACGATCGTTGATAGCGAGGTCGATTGCGAAATGAGTGAGGCGGTGAAAAACACCATCAGCAGCGCCGGTTCAGCGAGAAAGCCGATCAGCATTTCACGGCGCGCGCCGAGCGAGCCGAATGCCGTACCGACATCCATGCCTGCCAGTGCGATGAAAACGCGCGCCAGTGCAAACAGGCCGACCAGGGCGATGGCATCGGCGGCCGGCGACAGAATCAAATCGGTAGATAGGGTGGGCACGATGGCCGAAGCCAGGGCCATGCAGGCAAAAATCACATAGGGGGCGGTACGGAACAGCGACGAGGCGTTGTCCGCCAGCACCACTTCCTTGCGGAAGAGTTTGTGCAGTGTGTAATACGGTTGCAGTAAAGAGGGCGCCGAACGATTCTGCAGCCAGGCACGGCACTGGTTGACCCAGCCGACGAGCATGGGCGCCAAGATAATGGCCGCAGTCAGTGCGAGCATCTGAGCGAAGAATGGGTAAAACCTCATTGCCTCATCCCCGCGTCAGCACCAGCAACGCGATCAGTGTCACGAAACTGTAAAGCAGATAAATGGCAATCCGCCCCTGCTGAAGCAGCGCCGCCAGGCGCGTGCCGTATTCGACGAAGCGGGCGATCGGCAGATACAGCCAGTACCAGGTCGGGTCTTCGACAACACTGCGGTAGACCGGCGCCTTGTCGAAGGGCGAGGGGTGCATGCGCGTGCGGCGCAGGAATACATCGAAAATACGCCGCACGGGCTGACCAAAGCCCTCGGCCGTGTCCTGCATACGCGGCGTTTGCAGCGGAAAGCCGCAATCCCAGGCCGGCGCGCGCCGATGCCCGGGCATTCCCTGTTGGCGGCGCTGAAAACGGCGCACGGCGAAATAGACGATCGGCGTCAATATGGCCAGGCTGATGAAAAAGGCCAGCGCACTGTAACTGGCGCGATCGGCATTGATCGGCGTGAGCAGCCACCAACTGTTGGTTGCCGCATCACGCAGGCTGACGCCGACCAGCAGGCGCGTGACTGGGTCGAGCAGGGTCACAACCGCATTCGGCAGCAGGCCGAGCAGAACGCAGCCGAGCGCCAACCAGAGCAGGCCAAGGCGTTCGAACTGACCGGCGTCGTGCGCCTCGGAGAGTTTTTCTTCACGCGGCTGGCCGAGAAAAATGACGCCGAAAAACTTGACCATCGCAAAGCCGGCCAGCGCCGCCACCAGCGCCACGGCCGCCGCGACGACCGGCAGAAGCATATTCAGATAGCCGTGCGGCAGCCCGGAAGTAAACAGAAAGCTTTGCAGCAACAGCCATTCTGAAACAAAGCCGTTAAGCGGCGGCAGACCGGCGGCTGCGAGCGTGCCGACGAGGGCCAGCCAGGCCACCCAGGGCATACGGTGAATGAGGCCGCCCAGTTTGCCGAGATTGCGCTCGTGTGTGGCGTGCAGCACGGAGCCGGTCGACAGGAACAACAGCCCCTTGAAAAAAGCGTGGTTAAGGCAGTGATACAGCGTAGCGGTGAGCGCCAGCGCCGACAGATAGGGTAGCTGGAATGTGACGAAAATCAGTCCAAGGCCGGCGCCGACCAGAATCAGGCCGATGTTTTCGATCGAAGAATAGGCGAGCAGGCGCTTCATGTCGCTCTGGATCGCCGAATAGATGACGCCGAACAGCGCCGTCAGCAGCCCGGCGACCAGCATCAGCGCCCCCCACCACCAGGTTTCCGCGTCCAGCAGATCGAAGCTGACGCGCAGGATGCCGTATACAGCGGTTTTCAGCATGATGCCGCTCATCATTGCCGACACCGGCGAAGGCGCGGCCGGGTGCGCCTCCGGCAGCCAGATATGCAGGGGGAGCATGCCGGCCTTGGCGCCAAAACCGAAGAGCGCCAGCAGAAAAGCGCCTGCCGCCCAAGCGCCGCTGCGCGGAAATTCGCGCATGGCCTCGAACGTATAGTCGCCGGCGCCGCCGGCCATGACGCCAAAAGACAGCAAAATGCCGATGGCGCCGATGTGGGCGATCAGCAGATAAAGATAAGCGGCGCGTCGAATCTCGGCGTGGCGATGCTCGGACGCAACGAGAAAAAACGAGGACAGCGCCATCGATTCCCAGGCGACCATGAAGGCGTAACCATCATCTGCCAGTAAAACGCAAGCCATGCTCGCCAGAAAAACGTGATAAAGAAAACAGTAGAGGCCGGGCGGGGCGCTGTCGTCGCGGTGCATGTAGCCGGCGGCATAGAGGGAAATGCCCGCCGCCGCCGCGCCGAGCAGGAACAGAAAAAACGCCGAGAGCGCGTCCAGCCGCAGATGGAACGGCTGACCGGGAAGACCCAGCGGCAGGATGAGCGTTTGCGGTGAGGCCGCCATGGCCAGCAGCGCCTGCACGGCGACCAGCGCGGCGATGCCCGCGCCGAGCGGGAACAGGAGGCGGCTGATCAGGGTAAAGCGACCGGGCTGTACGAGGCCGATACAACCAATCAGCAGCCAGCCGGATGCGGCCAGCAGGATACTGTGGATTCCGTTGGAAAATAGCGCGCTCATTTCGGCGGCTCCGTCGGCGGCGCTGGCATTTCGAGCATTTCACGCAATAGTCTGGCAATGGCGTAGACCATCAGTACCAGGCCGCCGCCCAGGGCGATGAAAGCTTCCGCCTTCGTCGCCGGAAAATCGCGAAAGAACAGGGGCACGCCGCGTATCAGCCAGAGCGCGCCTGAAGAAAACAGCGCAATGCCCAAAACATCGCAGGCAATATAGGCCAGCACTTTCGGTGTCAGGCGCAGCCGCATGGTTTTCATGCGGGTCGCCCTCGCCTCATTGCACGCATTGCCGTCCTCCGGATTACTTGACCTTCATGCCGGCCTGCGCGCCTGCATCAGGCGATAGCAGGAAGATTCCCGGTGTTTTGCCGTCCGCGTCGGAGGCAGCGAGGATCATCCCTTCGGACAAGCCAAACTTCATTTTGCGCGGCGCCAGATTGGCGACCATGACCGTATGGCGGCCGATCAGTGCGGCCGGGTCGTAAGCGGACTTGATGCCGGCGAACACCTGCCGGGGCGTGTCTTCGCCAATATCGAGCAAAAGACGGAGCAGTTTTTCCGCCCCTTCGACATGGCTGGCATCGACGATGCGCGCCACGCGCAGGTTAACCTTCATAAAATCGTCGATGCTGATTGTTCCCTTGTCCGCGTTGTCTGCCGGTCCGGTTTTTCGGGAAGAAGATCCCTCTAGCGCGGCGGAGGCAGGGCGTGCGGCGGACTTGCCGGAGCGCTGCCCGTCCGCGTCGTGATGTGTTTTTGCTTTCGGTCCGGCATCTGCCGGAGCGGTGTTCAGCGAGGCCTTGTTGGCTTCGATCAGGGCGGTAATCTGTTTCGGGTCGATGCGTGTCATCAGATGGCTGTAGGCGCCGATGACGTGACCGGCCGGCAACGGCGCTTGTGCGTCGTCCCAGGCAAGCGGGGGCACACCGAGGAAAGCCTCGACCGCTTCGGCGACTTTGGGCAGGACGGGCTTGAGGTATACGGTCAGCAGGCGGAACGCTTCGATGGCCTGCGAACAGGCGGCATGCAAAGCTTCCTGCTGTCCTTCCTGTTTGGCGAGTTCCCAGGGTTTCCGGTCGTTGACGAAGACATTGGCGGTATCGGCCAGAGCCATGACTTCACGCAGAGCGCGCCCGAATTCACGCGCTTCGTAAGCGGCGGCGATGTTGCCGGCGGCATCGCGCAAGGGTTGCAGCCACGCCGCGTCGGTCGCAGCCAGACGGCCGCCGAAGCGCTTGCCGATAAAGCCGGCGCAGCGGCTGGCGATGTTGACATATTTGCCGATCAGGTCGGCATTGACGCGGGCCACAAAATCTTCGAGGTTAAGGTCGATATCTTCCATTGTCGCGTTGAGCTTGGCGGCGTAGTAATAGCGCAGCCATTCGGGGTTCAGTCCCTGCTTCAAATAGCTTTCGGCGGTGATGAACGTGCCGCGCGACTTGCTCATTTTGGCGCCGTCGACGGTCAGAAAGCCATGAGCGAAGACACCGCTCGGTGTACGGAAGCCGGCGTGCGCCAGCTGAGCCGGCCAGAATAGTGCGTGGAAATAGAGGATGTCCTTGCCGATAAAGTGATACAGCTCGGTTTGCGTATCTGCTTGCCAGTAGTCGTTGAAATCGATGCCGTTTTTTTCGCACAGGTTTTTGAACGACCCCATGTAGCCGATCGGGGCGTCGAGCCAGACATAAAAGTATTTGCCGGGCGCCTCGGGAATTTCAAAGCCGAAGTACGGCGCATCGCGCGAAATGTCCCAGTCACTGAGCCGGTTTTCGCCTTCTGCGCCCAGCCATTCCTGCATCTTGTTGGCGGCTTCCGGTTGTAAATGGCCGCTGTCGTGCGTCCAGCGGCGCAGAAAATCCTGGCAGCGCGGATCGGAAAGCTGGAAGAAGTAATGCTCGGACTGGCGCAGCTCCGGCGTGGCGCCGGAAACGGCCGAGTAGGGGTTTTTCAGTTCATTCGGCGTGTAGGCGGCGCCGCACGACTCGCAGTTGTCGCCATATTGGTCGGGGGCGCCGCATTTCGGGCATTCGCCTTTAATGAAGCGGTCGGGCAGAAACATCTGCCGGGTCGGGTCGTAATACTGTTCGATCGTGCGCGTTGCGATCAGGCCGTTTTCGCGCAGACGGGCGTAGATCAGGTTGGCGTAGTGGCGGGTTTCCGGCGAATGCGTCGTGTAGAAATTGTCAAAGCCGACGTGGAAGCCGGAAAAATCGCGGAAATGCTCATCATGCACGCGCGCGATCAGCGCCTCCGGCGTGATGCCTTCCTGCTCGGCGCGCAGCATGACCGGCGTGCCGTGCGTATCGTCGGCGCAGACGTACCAGCACGCCGCTACCCGGTCTTTCGCCTGCATTTTCTGGAAGCGCACCCAGATATCGGTCTGGATATATTCGACAAGATGGCCGAGGTGGATCGCGCCGTTGGCGTAAGGCAGGGCGGAAGTGACGAGAATTTTGCGGGACATGACGGTATGCAAGGCATTCTTAGGAATTGGCAAGCCGTCATTTTATAGCGAATGGTGGCTGAAACCTACCGTTCCATGCGCCTGTGCCCGATGAAAATCTTTGTAAACAAGGCGTCTCAGGATGGGGCGGTAAGATGTTCCGGCCACGTGGGTTTCGGCGGGTCATTTGGCCATGATTTTCCATTTTATGTTTTTTGATGCCCTGAAGCCCTTTATTTACGGCGACTTCCGGGCATTTTATGTTTTCTAGCCTATTTGCACGAGGTTTCGGCGCACTTTTTTCAGCTAGACTGGTCACAGCTTCCAGGCTTCACGCGCAGCTTTAAATTCGCTTTGCCCGCACAGTCACACCGCTAGAAAATATTTCAAGGAACCCGTCATGGCAGTCACTCAGGAAAACGTACTTGCAGCCTTGCAGCAATGGATCGACCCGAATACGCGGAAAGATTATGTTTCCAGCCGGTCGGTCAAAAACCTCCGGATCGACGGCGGCAGGGTCGCGTTCGACATCGCGCTCGGCTATCCGGCCGGAACGCAGATCGAAACGATCCGCCGGTCGCTTGAGGATCTCGTGCGGGCCGTCCCCGGCGTGACAGCCGTGGACGCCAATGTCGCCAGCAGCATTGTCGCGCACGCCGTCCAGAAAGGCCTGAAGCCGCTGCCAGGCGTCAGGAACATCATCGCCGTGGCTTCCGGCAAAGGCGGCGTCGGCAAAAGTACGACCGCCGTTAATTTGGCGCTGGCGCTGGCGCAGGAAGGCGCGGCTGTAGGGCTGCTTGATGCCGACATCTACGGGCCATCGATTCCGCAGATGACCGGCCTTTCCGGCCAGCAGCCGGATTCGCCGGATGGGAAATCCATGACTCCGCTTATTGCGCACGGCATCCAGACGATGTCGATCGGCTTCATGATCGACGTCGATTCGCCGATGGTCTGGCGCGGACCGATGGTGACGCAGGCGCTCGAACAGCTGCTCAAGCAGACGAACTGGCAGGACCTGGACTACCTGATCGTCGATATGCCGCCCGGTACGGGCGATACGCAGCTGACATTGGCGCAGAAGGTGCCGGTGACGGGCGCGGTCATTGTGACGACACCGCAGGACATCGCCTTGATCGATGCGCGTAAGGGGCTGAAAATGTTTGAAAAAGTCGGCATTCCGATTCTGGGGCTGGTGGAAAACATGAGTTTGCATACCTGCTCGCAGTGCGGCCACGAAGAGCCTGTTTTCGGCAGCGGCGGCGGCGTCCGGATGGCGCAGGATTACGGCACGGAGCTGCTCGGCGCCTTGCCGCTGGAGCTGTCCATCCGTGAGATGACTGATGCCGGCAAGCCGACCGTGGTCGGCGCGCCCGATTCGCGCGCGGCAGAAATCTATCGTGCCATTGCCCGCCGCATTGCCGTCAAGATTGCCGAGAAAGCCAAGGATATGAGCGGCAGGTTTCCGAATATCGTCGTCCAGAATACCTAAAACACATGCGGCCGTACCGGCGCGATAAGTGATACCGTGGCGCCGCTTTCCGTTTGCCTGCGGGCGGCAAAACCGCTAGTCTTGATCCTTGTGGGTTTTCGGCTTGCCGCCGTGGCGGCGGGATGGCCGGGAACACGTTTTCAACGACCTCAAGGAGAACGCTATGAAAAAAATGTGGCTATGCCTGCCGATCGTCGCGGCATTGAGCGCCTGCGCAGGCAGCGGTGCGGGCGGCGCGAACGCAATGGCGGGCGCGGAAGCTGTTCTGAAGGCGACGCAGGGGAACAGCGTTGCCGGCAGCGTGGTTTTCCGCCAGGAAGGCAATACACTGGTTGTCATGACGCAGGCTTCGGGGTTGACGCCCGGTGCGCATGGCTTCCACGTTCATGAATTTGGTGATTGCAGCGCGCCGGATGCGTCCAGCGCCGGCGGGCATTTCAACCCGACGGGCAAGCCGCATGGCAAGCCGGGTCAGGCCGACAGTCACGCAGGCGACATGCCTGAACTGGTTGCCGACGCCAAAGGCAATGTCCGCCAGATGGATCGCCTGACAGGCGTTTCTGTGAATGATTTCATCGGCAAGAGCGTCATCATCCATGCCGGTGGGGATGATTACAAGACACAGCCGACGGGTAATTCAGGCGCGCGCGTTGCCTGCGGAGTCATCGCTGCCAAGTAGGGCAGCGGTCTGCCACCAGGGGATCATCGGGCGGCGGCGCGTGTTTGCCGCCCGATGTGTGCCGCGCCGCATCCATGGCCTGTTCCCTGGCCTGCTTTCCTCCCGTGCGCCGTTTTGTATGGAAAGCAGGTTTCATCGACTATAGAATACGCGCCTGAGCAATTTCCGATTCATTCTTCCGCTTTATTTCGTTGGCGCAGCAAGGAAAGCGATGTCCATCAAACCCGACAAATGGATCCGCCGCATGGTCGAGCAGTACGGCATGATCGAGCCGTTCGAGCCGCGGCTGGTGCGTGAACTCAACGGCGACAAGATCGTATCCTACGGAACGTCGAGCTACGGTTACGATATCCGCTGCGCCGATGAATTCCGCGTGTTCACCAATATCAATTCGACGATCGTCGATCCCAAGGCCTTCGATCCGCAGTCCTTCATCGAGGTTTCCGGCAAAGGCTATTGCGTCATTCCGCCCAATTCTTTTGCCCTGGCGCGTACGGTCGAATATTTTCGCATCCCGCGCTCGGTGCTGACGGTCTGTCTCGGTAAAAGCACGTATGCGCGCTGCGGCATCATCGTCAATGTCACGCCCTTTGAACCGGAATGGGAAGGCTTCGTGACGCTCGAATTTTCCAACACGACGCCCTTGCCGGCCAAAATCTATGCCGGCGAAGGCTGTGCGCAGGTACTGTTCTTTGAATCCGACGAGGAATGCGAAACTTCGTACAAGGATCGGGGCGGGAAGTACCAGGGGCAGATCGGCGTCACCTTGCCGAAAATCTGATTCCGAGGGTTGATCGCGAGCCGCTGTCAGGCTGTTTTTGTGACTATATTTGTCAGACCCGCTGCGGCGGGTCGTTGCTTTCCGGGAGCCAAATGCCATGCGCTTTAATTTTCCGATCATCATCATCGACGAGGATTTCCGTTCGGAAAATGCCTCCGGACTGGGCATCCGCGCGCTGGCGGAGGCCATTGGCGCCGAAGGCATGGAAGTGCTCGGCGTGACGAGTTACGGTGACCTGAGCGCCTTTGCCCAGCAGCAAAGCCGTGCGTCGGCTTTCATTCTGTCAATCGATGACGAGGAGTTCAGCGGCGACGAGGCGCAGACGACCATTGAAGAATTGCGCGCCTTTGTGGTGGGTATCCGCCGCCGCAACGAAGATATTCCGATTTTCCTTTACGGCGAAACGCGCACCTCATACCACATTCCGAACGACGTGCTGCGCGAGTTGCACGGCTTCATTCACATGTTTGAAGATACGCCAGAATTCATTGCCCGCTATGTCGTCCGCGAAGCGCGCGCTTATCTGGGCAGCGTGCCGCCGCCCTTTTTCCGCGCGTTGACGCATTACGCGGCGGACGGCTCATATTCCTGGCACTGTCCGGGGCACTCGGGCGGCGTGGCCTTTCTTAAATCGCCGGTCGGGCAGATGTTCCACCAGTTTTTCGGTGAGAATATGCTGCGCGCCGACGTCTGCAACGCCGTCGAAGAGCTGGGGCAGTTGCTCGATCATACCGGGCCGGTCGCCGCTTCTGAGCGCAACGCCGCACGCATTTTTAATGCAGACCATCTGTTCTTCGTCACCAACGGTACGTCGACCTCGAACAAGATCGTCTGGAATTCTGCGGTTGCTCCCGGCGATATCGTCATTGTCGACCGCAATTGCCATAAATCCATTCTTCACTCGATTGTCATGACCGGCGCCATCCCGGTCTTTCTGATGCCGACGCGCAATCACTTCGGCATCATCGGGCCGATACCCAAGGAAGAGTTCCGTTGGGAAAATATCGAGAAAAAAATTGCCGCCCATCCGTTCGCCAGCGGCGTGACGGCGAAGCCGCGTGTGCTGACGATCACCCAGAGCACTTATGACGGGATTCTCTATAACGTCGAGGAAATCAAGGAAATGCTCGACGGGCATATCGATACGCTGCATTTCGACGAAGCCTGGCTGCCGCATGCGGCGTTCCACGATTTCTATGGGGATTATCATGCGATCGGCGCCGACCGTCCGCGCTGCAAGGAATCGATGGTTTTTTCCACGCAATCGACGCATAAGCTGCTGGCCGGCCTGTCGCAGGCTTCGCAGATTCTCGTCCAGAACTCGGAAAACCGCGAACTGGATCGCGCCGTTTTCAACGAGGCTTATTTGATGCATACCTCGACCTCGCCGCAGTATTCGATCATCGCTTCCTGCGATGTGGCGGCGGCGATGATGGAAGCGCCGGCCGGCACGGCGCTGGTCGAGGAATCCATTGCCGAAGCCCTCGATTTTCGTCGCGCCATGCGTAAGGTGGCCGAGGAATGGGGCGATGACTGGTGGTTCAAGGTCTGGGGGCCGGACGATCTGTCCTCCGAGGGGATCGAGGAGCGCGAAGCCTGGATGCTCAAGCCCGGCGAGCGCTGGCATGGTTTTGGCCGGCTGGCTGATGGTTTCAATATGCTCGATCCGATCAAGGCGACGATCATCACGCCGGGGCTGGATGTGGATGGCGATTTTGCCGAAGGCGCGGGGATCCCGGCCGCCATTGTGACCAAGTATCTGGCCGAGCACGGCATCATCGTCGAGAAGTGTGGTTTGTATTCCTTCTTCATCATGTTCACCATTGGCATCACCAAAGGGCGCTGGAATACGCTGGTGACGGAGTTGCAGCAGTTCAAGGACGATTACGACAAAAACCAGCCGCTCTGGAAAGTGCTGCCGGAATTCGTGGCCAAACATCCCGTTTATGAGAACATGGGGCTGCGCGACCTGTGTCATACCATCCACGGCGTCTATGCGCTCAACGACGTGGCGCGGCTGACCACCGAAATGTATCTTTCGGATATGGTGCCGGCCATGAAGCCGACCGACGCTTTTGCCAAAATGGCGCACCGCGAGATCGACCGCGTGCCGATCGATGACCTGGAAGGGCGCATTACCAGCATTCTGCTGACGCCCTATCCGCCGGGGATTCCGCTGCTGATTCCGGGTGAGCGCTTCAACGCGACCATCGTGCGTTATCTGAAATTTGCCCGCTTCTTCAATGAGCAGTTCCCTGGTTTTGAAACGGATATTCACGGTCTGGTCAAGCAGACGGTCAACGGTAAGGCCGAGTATTTCGTTGATTGTGTTCGTTGAGGTAACAGGCTGATGCGGCAGCTCAGCGTTGAGCAGGGCGCGGGGCTTTCCAGCCCGGCATCATGTCTCTGCACCTGACGGCCAGCCTGGTTTTTCCAATCTTTCAAGGGGCACATCCTTATATGTCCAGCGTATCCGACACTTCCGAAGCCGTGCATCAGGTACAGCGCCGCCTGAAACTACGGCATCTGTCCATGATTGCCATCGGCGGCTGCATCGGCACAGGCTTGTTTATGGCCAGCGGCGCGGCCATCCACAGCGCCGGTCCGGGCGGCGCCTTGCTGGCCTATGCCGCGGTAGGGCTGATGGTTTATTTTTTCATGACCTCGCTGGGGGAGATGGCGACGCATATGCCCGTCTCCGGTTCGTTCAGCACGTATACGGCACGCTACATCGACCCTTCGCTCGGCTTTGCGCTGGGGTGGAATTTCTGGTTTAGCTGGACGATCACCGTTTCGGTCGACGTTGCCATTGCCGCGGTGGTGATCAACTACTGGGCGCCGCTGCGTGAGCTGATGCCTACCTGGGGCTGGAGCCTGATGTTCTTGGCCATCATCTTCGCCCTCAACACCGCCTCGGTGCGTGTGTATGGGGAGACGGAGTACTGGATGGCGCTGGTCAAGGTCGTCACCGTCATCCTGTTTTTGACGATTGGCGTGCTGACCATCTTCGGCATCGTGGGCGGGCACTACATCGGCCTGAGCAACTTTACCATGGGCGATGCGCCATTTCTGGGCGGTACGTTGGGCGGTCAGTTCCTGACGACCCTAGGCGTATTTCTGGTGGCGGGTTTTTCGTTTCAGGGCACCGAGCTGATCGGCACGGCGGCGGGCGAGTCCGAGCACCCGGAACAAAGCATCCCGCGCGCCATCAAGCAGGTGTTCTGGCGCATCCTCATTTTTTACGTGCTGTCCATCGCAGTTATCGGGCTGATCATCCCCTACACCAGTCCGGAACTGCTGGGCGCTGATGTTAACGAGATTTCCAAATCGCCGTTCACGCTAGTGTTTGAGCGGGCGGGGTTGGCATTCGCGGCGGCGGTCATGAACACGGTGATTCTGACTTCCATTCTGTCGTCGGGTAATTCGGGCATGTTTTCATCGACCCGCATGCTTTACGCCATGGGGCGCAATGGTCTGGCCTGGCCCATTCTTGGCGAGGTCAATACGCGCGGCGTGCCCGTGCCCGCCCTGCTGGTAACGGCCACAGTCGCGCTGGCCGTGTACCTGCTACAACTGATCAATGACGCCGCCTATCAATATGTGCTAGCCGCCTCGGGGCTGACGGGATTCATCACCTGGGTCGGCATCGCCGCCAGCCATTGGCGCTTTCGCCGCGCCTGGATGGCACAGGGCAAACCATTATCCGATCTGAAATATCGCGCCAAGTGGTTTCCCGTCGGGCCGTTGATGGCATTGGCGCTCTGCGTGCTGGTCATCATTGGGCAGGACACGCAACTGGTGTTGCATGGTGATTTTGACTGGGAGCGCCTGGCGATTACCTATATGGGATTGCCGGTTTTTCTGGGCTTTTATATCTATCACAAGCTCAAGCACCGCACGCGGCTGATCCCCTTGCAGGACGTGGATTTGAGCAAACGGGAATATGATTGACGCGATGGTGACTAACACGGTGGCAATTGACACTGTTGATCGCACGCTACCGTGATGCCGCCGCCAGCTGTATCTACGGTTTACGTTGGTACTCGACAAATGCCAATGTAAATGTTCGCCCGTCGTTTGTGCCTGATGTAGGGGGTATGGTCTGGCGGCTGGTTTCCTGCCATTGCGCCGGATTGAGCGTTGGGAAGAACGTATCACCGACAAAATCCGCATCAATTTCCGTCAGGTAGAGGCGGTCAGCCAGCGGTAGGGCCTGCCGATACAGTTCGGCACCTCCGATGACGAAAACTTCCGCCGCCCCGGGAACAAGGCGCGCAGCCTGCTGCAAGGCATCCTCCAGCGAGGCCGACAATACGGCGCCTGCGGCGTGATACTGAGGGTTGCGGCTAACGACGATATTTAGTCGGCCGGGGAGCGGACGGAATTTTTCAGGGAGGGATTCCCAGGTTTTGCGCCCCATGATGAGCGGCTTGCCAGAGGTGATTTCGCGGAAATGGCGCATATCTTCTGGCAGCTGCCAGAGCAGCTGTCCGTCCTTGCCAATGGCGCGATTGCGGGCGATGGCGGCGATCAGTGAGAGCATGTCAGACGGCCACCGGAGCGGCAATGTGCGGGTGCGGATCGTAGCCCTCGAGCGTGAAATCTTCGAACCGGAACGCAAAAATATCGCTGATTTCCGGATTGAGCCGCATGGTCGGTAACGGGCGCGGTGTGCGCATAAGCTGGAGACGCGCCTGTTCGAAATGGTTGCTGTAAAGGTGCGCATCGCCAAAGGTATGCACAAAATCGCCGGGGCGATAGCCGCATACCTGCGCGATCATCATCGTCAGCAGCGCGTAGGAAGCGATATTGAACGGTACGCCAAGGAAAATGTCGGCGCTGCGCTGGTAAAGCTGGCAGGATAACTTTGGGCGCGGGTCGGTATCACCGGCGGCGGGCGGCGAGACATAGAGCTGGAAGAGCGCGTGGCAGGGCGGTAGAGCCATCCGTTCCACATCGGCCGGGTTCCAGGCGGTAACGATATGCCGCCGTGAATCGGGATTGCGCTTGAGGTCGGCCACGAGCCGGGCAATCTGGTCGATCTCACCGCCTGCGGGCGTTTGCCAGTGCCGCCACTGATGGCCGTACACTGGCCCCAGATCCCCGTTCTCATCTGCCCACTCGTCCCAAATCCGGACGCCGTGTGCTTTCAAATAGGCAATATTGGTGTCGCCGCGCAGGAACCAGAGCAGTTCGTAGATGATTGAGCGCAGATGTAGTTTTTTAGTGGTGAGCAGGGGAAAACCGGCCGCCAGATCGAAGCGCATCTGCCAGCCGAACACCGAACGGGTGCCCGTGCCGGTACGGTCAGCTTTGTCGACGCCCTGTTCAAGTACATGGCGCATCAGGTCAAGATAAGGTTTCATAAAAAAGTAGAAAAACAGTCCAGATGATCAACGCCAGGCATTGTAATGGAACGAAAGCCAATCGGCGGATAACGTAGGTACAAATCGCCCCGTACGCTTGCGGTCTTAGCGCCGGAATAATACTATTGGAATAAATCTTGGTAGGGCACACGTGCCAGAATAACAAAGGCAAGACTGTGATACTTGATCTGTTTACGCCGCGCCCCATACATCAACTATGTGATGCCGCGGAGTTGAAGCGGACGCTGGGTGCATTGCTGGCTGGCGAGGCTTTTAAGGCGGTTGAAGAAATCTATGGCTGGTTTGAATCGCTGCATCGTGCGGAAGGCGTGCGGCCGATGCAGTTGTTCGATATTGTGCGCCAGCTCGACGAGGTCGGTTATCACAAGATACGTCGGCTGACGCGGGATTACTTGCATTCCGCGCGCCTGTCGAAAGGCGAAGAACGCCGGTTATGGTCGATGTGCTTCAATTACTGGGGCGAGTTGACCAGCCTTTATGCTTATTGCGCCGAGCAGCTTCGCCCCGCTTTGCAGGACAAGGCGGATAAGTCAGAGCAGGCGGGCGAGTCGCTTAAATCCATCATGCCGCTGTTGCTGTCTCGTCAGATGGCGGCGCGGACGAACCAGCTGAGATGGATGGTTTATAGCTATTCTGTGATTGGCGAGGATCTTTGGCGTGGGTTGGGGCATGCATTCTCGCGTGCCGTTGCGGACGGCTTCGCCAATGAGCCGGTACTGCTGTATCCGGGCATGAACCAGACGACGAGCGTGACGCGGGAGTATCTGCATCTGCTGGTGCTTTCGGCGTCCTCGGCGGATAGTCTGATGCCTTTTGAGATCGATCTGGCGGATCGGCTAATCGGCCATCTGTTACCGCATTTCGTTCTTTCGGAGACTTTCCAGAAAGACAGTGTGTATTGGGTCGATATCGCCGAAGGCAAACCGCCAACCCGCCTGGCGCGTGAGCCTGCCGCACTGACGCCGACATTGCGCTTCTTTTCGCCTGGCCGGGCGCATCAGGCGTTAAGCCAGCTCATTCAGCGTGTCGGTCAGGGGGAGGTGCCTGAGGAGTTGAATCTGGGCGGCAATTATGCGGCCGATATCGTTTTGCCGGTGATGCAGCATTTGGCCTTGTATTGGGCGCCTGAGCCGCCATTGCGCCAACATCCGCGCCATTCGGTCAAGGCGCGCATTGCTGCGCTGCAGGGGTTTGAGGATTGCTTTACGCTGTTCTCCGGCGAAATCGCGCGTTTCGGCAAGGAACAGACCGCAGCCGTCTGGGTTGTCGAAAACGTCAGCCTTGGCGGTTTCCTGGCATCGGCGGATATTGCCGCGGAGGGGCTGAAAATCGGCACCTTGCTTGGCCTGCAGCCGGAGGGCAGCGAGAACTGGGTACTCGGCATCGTTCGCCGTTACAGCAAGGAGACGACGACACAGGCCAGCGTCGGCATCCAGGCGCTGTCACGACAAGCGTGGAGCGTCAAATTGCGTCCAGGCGGTAATGGATTCTCGCCGCACAACGCCATCCCCGGCATTTGTCTGGAAGAGCATGCGGGCGAAAGCGAACTCAGAATTGTCGTTCCTTCGGGGTGTTTCGATGCGCGCGAGACGATCGAATTTGCCCATGAAAATCGCCACTACATGCTCACGCCCATTGCATTGGAAGAAGTCGGCGATGATTTTGAGATCGCCCGTTACCGATTCACCGTATTTTCCTGATGGGCATATGGGCATATGGGCATATGGGCGTAGTATGCCGCCACACTGCCCGCGGTGTTTCATGCCAATGCTTCATCCTCATCCGCAGGGGCGGGTTGTTCCGTCAGTGATTTGAGTGCCTGAAACAATGCGCGGTAACTGCGCGGCGGCTTATTCTGCGCCCGCTCCTTGAGTGCGGCGCGGCGTAAAGCGCGTAGTTGCTGCAAGTCGGCGGCAGGATAATCGCGCGCAATTCCGTGAAGCAGCTTTTCGTCGGCCAGCAAATCTTCGCGCCACTTTTCCAGTCGGTGCAGGTTGGCGAGCGCCTGCGCCGATTCGCTGCGTGCTTCGGCCAAGGCAGTGCGTATCGGCTCGGGGTCGACATCGCGCATCAGGCGACCAATGTATTGCATCTGGCGCCGCCGCGCCTCATCGTGTTTTTTCATGGCGCTGACGGTATGGATGGCATCGCGCAGATTTTCCGGTAGATCGATCCGTGCGATGTGCTCGGCGGGTAATGTTGTCAGTGCCTCGCCCAGCGCTTGCAAATCCTGCATCGCCCGCTTGCGCTGGGTTTTGGAAGGAGGCGGTGCCCGCCCTTCCTCATTTTCATGATCCGCTTCCATCGTTATCTCCGCAGCCGGGTAATTGTCCGGGCCATTCACCGTCTTCATAGCGATCGCATCATTGAGTAAAAACAGAAAAAACCAACGGGTGTCGTGCGCGTGCGCACCCGATGGCATACTTGATAACTGCTATGATAGCGGCTCTTTTGACAGTTGATGGTCCCTATGCCCCATGACCCTGCCGTAGCATCCGCGCAACCCCCCGCCCCCGCTTGCGCGCATGCCCGCCCGCCCTCACGTTTCGCGCATCATTCGTCTGTATTGCAGGCGCTGGCCGGTGATGTGCTTCAGTATGCAAAAATGCTTGGCGCGAGCGACTGCGAGGTGGAGGTTTCCGAAGGCTTCGGGCAGGCGGTGACGGTCCGCTGCGGCGATGTCGAGAATATCGAATATAACCGTGACAAGGGCATCGGCGTTACGGTCTATCTTGGCGCGCGCAAGGGCTATGCAAGTACCTCAAATTTCTCGTCCGCAGCCTTGCGTGAAACGGTCGACGCAGCGCTCAATATCGCCCGCTATACCGCCGAGGATTCATGCGCCGGCCTGCCGGAAACCGGCTTACTGGCGACGCGCGAAGAGTGCGCGCGTGATCTCGACCTCTACCATCCGTGGTATATCGGCATCGAAGAAGCCGTCGATACGGCGCGCCGTTGCGAACAGTCGGCTTTTACCGTCAGCCCGCAAATTACCAATTCGGAGGGGGCGACGGTTTCGGTTCAGGAAGCCCATTTCATTGCCGCCAATAGTCGCGGCTTCATGGGCGGTTATCCCAGCTCGCGCCACTATGTGTCCTGCTCGGTGATTGCTGGCAAGAACGCGGCCATGCAGCGCGATGATTGGTATTCGACTGCGCGCAACCCGGCGCATCTGTCTTCTCCTGAAGCCATCGGCAACTATGCGGCGCAGCGCGCACTGGCCCGGATGGGGGCGCGTCAGGTCAAAACGTGCAGAGTGCCCGTTTTATTTGAAGCGCCACTGGCAGCCTCGCTGATCGGCCATTTCGTGCATGCCGCCAGCGGCGGCAGCCTGTATCGCAAAAGCTCTTTCCTCACCAACTGCCTTGGTGCGCGCGTGTTTTCGCCCGTCGTGCAGATCAGCGAGCACCCGCATCTGGTCGGCGGCATGGCCAGTAGTCTGTTCGATAGTGATGGCGTGGCGACGCGACATCGTGAGGTCGTGACCGCCGGGGAACTGCAAGGCTATTTTCTCGGCGTGTATTCGGCGCGCAAGCTAGGCATGCAAAGCACGGGTAATGCTGGCGGGTGCCATAACCTGATTGTGTGGCCGGGCAGCCATGATTTTGCCGGCCTGCTGCGCACAATGCGGCGCGGGCTGTTGGTGACCGAATTGCTTGGGCATGGAGTCAATTATGTGAGCGGCGATTATTCGCGCGGTGCGGCCGGTTTTTGGGTTGAAGACGGGGAGATCGCTTATCCGGTTGAGGAAATCACTATTGCCGGCAATCTGAAAGACATGTTCCGCCATATTGTCGAGGTCGGCAACGATATCCTGGTGCGCGGATCAAAGCAGGTCGGTTCGATTCTGATCGAAGAAATGAAAGTGGCCGGCGGCTGAAATATCGTCGATACACTTGATCTTTCCACGAAGGCAGGCCCGGTCTATTTCGCCGGATGAGGATGATCGTCCGCTGCGGTACAGCGGGTGAGCATTACTGTACTTTTGACGATTCTGCCGTCTGTCTGGCAAGCCGGGGCAAACAGGCACCTGTCGGCACCCTGCCTTCCTTGCGCCTTTTTCCAAGCTGAGAGTGAGCGGTGGCGTTCAGTTTGCGTCGGGCGCGCCAAGTTGCCAGCGCTCATTGTCACCATGGCGCTCGATGAGCGACTGTGGCGTGAATGGCAGCGGCAGCAATGCGGAATCGGCGCCGTTATAAAGGCGGCAACGCAGGACGCGCGCCAGTGCGTTGGTCGGCAGAATTATCTGAGATTCGTTTCCCGATCCGGTCAGCAACAGTGCCGGGTATCGGAAAGTCGCGTTTGAGATTTTCTCCGTGATTTCCACTGCCAAGGGCGAAATTTTTCCGGCCAGGAAATGCGCGCCGACCATAATCTGGCCGTCTTGCGTGAACAGGCGACTGACACTTGCTAACTGCAGCTCGGCATCCGGCGTTTGACGAATACCAAGTAGATCGCCGCAGGCTAGGCGCTTTCCTGGCCGATTCACGGCGCGCTGCAAATCCAGCGTTGTCGTTGTGTCCGCCGAGAGTGCGCCCTGCCAGGTTTCAAAAACGATCGACGCTAGGTTTCCGGGATCGGCGATATGTCCGAAAATGGCCAGCCGTTCGGCCTTGATGCGTGCGACGGAGGTTTCCGGCTGGTTTTCCTGAGTGCTGGTGCCGCCGATGAAACGATAAATGTCTGTCAACGTGCAGAGTACTTCTACCGGCTGCATTGCCGTGGCAGCGCGGGATGGCGTGAGCACAGGCGCGTACAGACACGCGCCCAATTTTCCCAGCAGGTCGATGGAGACTTCGGATGTTACGAGCTTGCCTAGGCGGAGATCTTCCGGCGAAGCGCCGCCTTTCAGCGCCTTGATGCGCTTTCCGATTTTGCGGAAGATGGCGTCAAATGAAATTTGGCGTTGCGTGGCACTGTCTTTATTGCTGTGTGCGGGATCCTGCGGGAAAGAGAGATCGAGGACAACGCTGTGCGCATTGTTATTGAAAGACGTATCTGCCGGCGTCTGTACAGTGACCAGTTCCCGCCAGCGGGAAAGCCACTGGAGGATGGCGAGTAGGTGAACGTGCCGCAGGGTATAGGGGTCGGCCAGGTGTGTCAGTATCGCCATGCCGTACTGGCCGGTCAGCGTCGATTCGAGTGTTTCATTGGGTAGCGGATCGCGGACGAATTCGCTGAGTACCTGCAATTTTTCGGCCGCCAGATAGATGGCGTGCAGCTCCTTCCAGAAATGATCGCCCAGCGCGCTGCTGGCACCGTAGCAGCACAATTGCTCCATGCGCAGGCTGGTAATTGCCCGATGTGCGATCTTTCCTGCCAGGCCGTTGAGGCTGGCCTCGCCTTCCAAACAGGCATTCAGGCAATATAAGTAACCCAGCGTACAGCAGCGCCAGAGCCGGGATGTGGCCAAAAAGACCGCCTGCTCATCAGCAGTGAGCGGCAATGGTTTGTTTTCAAAATGACGGCAACTTTCGCTGCCGATGGTAAATACCATCCTGCGGAGCGCTTCCAGTGTCTTGAAGCGCTCCCGCGTGGGCAGGGCAAAGTGGTTGAAGGCGTCGATCTCGCGCGTCAGCGCTTCAAGCATGACAGGAACGTTCGCCTGGGGTTGCTTGGCGAGCCATTGGCTGGCAAGGAATGCATCGCGGAAGGCGACGGGCTGCTCGGTGCTTGTTTTCGGTAGTGAAAAACGAACCATCTCATGCCCCCTGGATGATGTGTGATGTGTTTTTCTGGCAAATGGCGACGCTATGGCTGTTTTTCATGCATTCGTCGAATCATTGCGGTGAATCCAAATTCGTTGTAATGCTCACGCCACAATATCCCGTATTCGTGCCGGGTTTTGCTTTTATGTGAGCTTTACCTCATAACGCATCGTCCGTGTATCTGTGTATCTGCCGGGATGCAAAATTCACCAGCCCATAAAAAACAATCGGCCAGAACCGTGCAGGTTCCAACCGATTGTAAACCAAACCGAATATATTATGTGAATTGCTTATTTTTATTTCTTGTTCGGATCTTCGCACAGTTCCATCAATATACCGCCCGTGGTTTTCGGATGCACGAAGGCGATGTTGAGGCCTTCGGCGCCCTTGCGCGGGGTTTTATCGATCAGCTGGGCGCCCTTGCTGGCCAGTTCGTCCAGGTTTTCTTGCAGTCCCTCAACGGCAAAGGCCAGGTGGTGGATGCCGCCGCCATTCTTTTCAACGTATTTGCCGATGGGGCCGTCCGGCTCGGTCGATTCGAGCAGTTCGATCTTCGACTGGCCAATCTTGAAAAATGCGGTGCGAACCTTTTGTTCTTTTACTTCTTCGATCGAGTAGCACTTCATGCCCAGTTTTTGTTCCCAGAAGGGAATGGCTTCATCCAGGCTCTTGACGGCGATGCCGAGGTGTTCAATGTGTGTCAGTTTCATGTGTGATTTCCTTGTGTTATGAGTGATAAAAAACGGGAAAGAACCCGACTGGAAACCTGAGAACCCTCAACGGGTCGAGCGCTAGCTTATACACCTTTTCCAGAAACAATCAATAAGGGGCTTCCACAGTATTCGCCATACTTCGTTTTAAATCAGTGGATTGAGTTGATGTCTTTATCTTTTTCTTTGCCGGCGATCGGCCCAGAACAGCAGCGCAATGCCGGATAAAATCATCGGCAGCGAAAGCCATTGTCCCATGCTGATGACTTCCGAGCGGCCGAAAATGCCCACATCGGGTTGGCGGAAGTATTCGGCAACGAAACGAAAAGCGCCGTAGCCGATGAGGAATGCGCCGGACACTGCGCCCAGCGGCCGCGGTTTGGCCGAGAACCACCACAGGATAACGAAAAGCGCCAGTCCTTCCAGCCCTGCCTGGTAGAGCTGCGATGGATGGCGCGGCTGCAAATCTCCCGACTGCGGGAATACCATTGCCCAGGGGAGCGACGGATCGCAGACACGCCCCCAGAGTTCGCCATTGATGAAATTGCCGATGCGCCCCACTGCCTGACCGAGCGGTATGAGCGGCGCGATAAAATCGGTGATGGCCAGCCACGGACGCTGCATTTTCCATGATGCAAACGCCATGGCGACCAGAACACCGAGAAGCCCGCCGTGGAAAGACATCCCGCCTTTCCATACGGCAAGGATTTCGAGCGGATGCGACAGGTAATACGCGGGCGCGTAGAAAATGACTTCGCCTAGCCTGCCGCCGAGGATTACGCCGAGGACGCCGTAGAACAGCAGGTCGTCGAGCTGCTCGACCGTCCAGCCGTCGGCAATATACTGCGCATGTGTGCGGATGCGCCGCCGTCCAAGCCACCAAAATTGCAGAAAAGCCAACAGGTACATCAGCCCGTACCAGTGGATCGACAAAGGGCCGAGGCGGAGTGCAACAGGATCGAACTGAGGGTGGATCAGCATGCGCGTGATTGCCTTGAAACAAGCCGTTTTGGGCTAGAATCGAAAAGAATTCCGACGAATAATGGACGGGCGTAACTGCGCGGAAATTATAGCGCGCCGCGTTGCTTGCGTTTTTGCCGATTTTTGCCCGTTCGCCTTCACATCCCAAGCTGTGTTGACCTGATTCTTGACTTATTGGAGAACCTCATGCCCGCTTATCGCTCACGCACGTCTACCCATGGCCGCAACATGGCCGGTGCCCGCTCGCTGTGGCGGGCTACCGGCATGAAGGACGACGATTTTGGCAAACCTATCGTCGCCATCGTCAATTCCTTTACGCAATTTGTCCCGGGGCATATGCACCTGAAAGACCTCGGCCAGATGGTCGCGCGCGAGGTCGAAGCGGCAGGCGGCGTCGCCAAAGAATTCAATACGATCGCCATTGATGACGGCATCGCCATGGGGCATGACGGCATGCTTTACTCATTGCCTTCGCGCGATCTCATCGCCGATTCGGTCGAATACATGGTCAACGGCCATTGTGCCGACGCGATGATCTGCATTTCCAACTGCGACAAGATTACGCCAGGGATGCTGATGGCGGCAATGCGCCTGAATATCCCGACCATCTTCGTCTCTGGCGGGCCGATGGAGGCGGGCAAGGTTCAACTGGGTGGCGATCAGGTCGTGCGTACCGATCTGATCGATGCCATGATTAAAGCAGCCGATAAAACGATTTCCGACGAAGATGTCGCCAAAATCGAACGTCTGGCCTGCCCGACCTGCGGTTCCTGCTCCGGCATGTTTACGGCCAATTCGATGAACTGTCTGACGGAAGTTTTGGGGTTGTCCTTTCCGGGTAACGGCACGCTGCTAGCGACGCACGCCGACCGCAAGGCGCTGTTCCTGCGTGCCGGACGCCATATCATCGACCTGTGTCGCCGCTATTATGAGCAGGACGATGTGTCCGTACTGCCGCGTGGCATTGCCTCGTTCGGTGCGTTCGAGAATGCCATGTCGCTCGATGTGGCGATGGGCGGTTCGACCAACACCGTCCTGCACCTGCTGGCGATCGCGCACGAGGCTCAGGTCGATTTCACCATGGCCGATATCGACCGCATCTCGCGCAAGGTGCCGCATCTGTGCAAGCTGGCGCCCTCGACCGAGGTCTATCACATCGAGGATTGCCACCGGGCAGGCGGCATTTTCGGCATCCTCGGCGAGCTTGATCGGCTGGGGTTGATTCATCGCCAGCCCGCGACGATCCACGCGCCGACGTTGGGCGAAGCGATCGACCATTGGGATGTCAGGCGCTCCGACGATCCTGCCGTGCGGCAGATGTATCTCGCCGCGCCGGGCAATAGGCCAAGCGGTGAAGCCTTCTCGCAGGATAAGCGTTATGCGGCGCTCGACCTCGATCGCCAGGCCGGCTGCATCCGCGACCGCGCGCATGCTTACAGTCAGGACGGCGGTCTGGCCGTGCTGTTTGGCAACATTGCCGAGGATGGCTGCATCGTTAAAACAGCCGGCGTCGACGCCAGCATCCTCAAATTCACCGGCCGGGTGCGCGTTTTTGAGAGCCAGGAGGAGGCGGTCAACGGCATCCTCGGCGACCAGATCGTCGCCGGCGACGTGGTGCTGATCCGCTACGAGGGGCCGAAAGGCGGGCCGGGCTGCCAGGAAATGCTCTATCCCACCTCCTACCTCAAGTCGCGCCATCTCGGCAAAGAATGCGCGCTGATTACCGATGGCCGTTTTTCCGGCGGTTCGTCGGGGCTGTCGATCGGTCACGTTTCGCCGGAAGCCGCCGAGGGTGGGGCGATCGGCCTGGTTGAGGAAGGCGACGTCATCGAAATCGACATTCCCAACCGCAGCATCCGGCTTGCTGTTTCCGACGCGGAACTGACACGGCGCCGTGCGGCGATGGAGGCCAAGGGCGACAAGGCCTGGAAGCCGGCCTCCCGTCAGCGTGTTGTCTCCACGGCTTTGCAGGCGTACGGCCTGATGGCGGCTTCTGCATCGCGCGGCGCGGTGCGCGATCTCGGCCAGTTGCGGCGGCGTTAGCCGTCAAAGGTAGAAAAAGGCGCCGCAGGGCGCCTTCATTGCACGGAGCGGCTTGGCGATGAAGAACTTTTTCTATGGCTTTTACTGGAGCGGAGTCTGGATCGGTATTTGTTTCCTTGCTTTTGCCGGCAGGTTATTTTCCCCGGAGGCGTTTTTGGCACTTTTCTTTATCGCCCTTGTTCTGAGTTTGCCGTGGAATATCTTCGCCCTCCTGCTCGGGATTCTTCTCATGATGCTAATCCACCCGATAGGTGACTTTTTTCTGTTTTTGGGAGGTGGGGAAGGTGGAGCATTGGGCGCAATGATAGGGGACTCATTAATTGCGATAGCCATTGGCCTGCATATCAATGGAATGTGGTTCATCAGCTATAGAAAAAAGAGGCAACAGCGCAGAATGGAAAAGGAAAAAGAACAAGAACAAGAACGGGAACAGGCACGGCGGCAAGCGTAGGAAAAAACTTAAGAGCGAGTTTCCCCAGCCAGCCCGGCTGCTGGAATAACGATTGCAGGCATCCGCTGATTGGTTTTCTATCGGTCGGCGTTTTCATTTATGGCAGCGAATCTTTGGCTGGCTTTTCTGGCCGCGTCGGCCGCTATCGCCGTTTTACCGGCACCGGGCGCGGCATTGTCGATAGGCAACGGTCTGCGCTATACGGCTACCGGACAACCCTGCGCAGCATCGCCCGCCGGCAATACGTCCTGGTACCTGAGATTGGCGTTGCCGCCGCGGGCGGCGGCGCGAGTGTTTCCCGTCATATTGATTGGATGTCATCGGGAAAGGCATGCCGTATATTCAACAAGAAACCGATAAAAAAGTGGAGGGTGCATCCATCAGGTCGTGGTATTGGCGATTAGCCTTTGCCCTTGCATTGAGTCGCTTGGTCTGGCATAAACAATCGGTGTGCACCCAGTGATACATCTATTATTCATGTACCCCCCAGGAGAGCTGCCATGAAAATGAATTATCGGATCGGCCAAATCGTTCCCAGTTCCAATACAACGATGGAAACCGAGATTCCTGCCATGTTGCGGGCGCGCGAAACGGTCGAGCCGGAACGCTTCACTTTCCATTCGAGCCGCATGCGCATGAAAAAAGTGACGAAGGAGGAACTGGCGGCGATGGATAACGACTCTGACCGTTGTGCCATTGAGCTGTCCGATGCGCGCGTTGATGTCCTCGGCTACGCCTGCCTGGTGGCGATCATGAGCATGGGCAAGGGCTATCACCGCATTTCCGAGGCGCGATTGCATCAGCGCACGGTCGACAACGGTGGTCCGGCGCCCGTCGTGACCAGCGCTGGCGCGCTGGTGGAAGGCTTGAAAGTCATTGGCGCGAAAAAGATCTCGCTTCTGGCGCCTTACATGAAGCCGCTGACGCAACTGGTCATCGACTACATCGAAAATGAAGGCATTGAGGTTGTCGATAGTTTTTCACTCGAAATTCATGACAATCTCGAAGTCGGCGCGCGCGACCCGCGTGCGCCTGCCGAACTCTGGCGCAAGCTCAATCTTGCCAATGTCGATGCCATTGTCGCCTCTGCCTGCGTGCAGATGCCGTCGCTGGCCTCGATTCCGCTGATCGAAGCGGCGAGCGGCCTGCCGGTGGTCTCGAGCGCCGTCTGTACGACTTACCAGATGCTGGCTAGGCTAGGGCTGAAAACGATCGTGCCGAATGCGGGCAGTCTGCTATCCGGACGTTACCCGGCGGTTTGAACAGTATCTTAGATGCTATGGCACTAGTAGCATTGGGTTCGCCAACGTGCGCGCTTCGGGTCAAAGCAAACTTCAGATAGGTTGCTAGTGCTGATGCAAGCGGTGCATGAATGGCAGCGCGGCAGCCGTATAACGAGAGAAGAATGGGCGCAATCCCAATACAGACGTGGGCTGGCGGTAAGTGTCGCCATGCGACGACAGTATCAACGGGCAGAAACGCGGGGAATTTTGTGTGTGCACCCTTGGATGTGTCGCCCACGGGCGACGCCTAAAGGCTTTAAAAACCTGTGTATTTTTTATAACAATTTGAATATAAAAATAAAATTATTTATGGCACGGGATGTGCTTTAACTCCCTCGGCATAAGCCGTTTCGTACGTGAAGCTGGTTTTCTGATAGTGCTGATTTCTAGCATCGCGTTTCATGGTTATCCCGTGAATGTACGGGAGAAACTTCCGGCAGATGACGCCTGGGAATTTTCCCGATATGTTTTCTGCCGGATATAAGGAAAGGAGAATCAAAATGAACCTTCTTAAAAAACTCGCGCTGGTCGGTGTTTTTTCTTCGTTTGCAATGGGCGCTTACGCGGGCGACATCGGCGATACGGCAGGCGCGATTTCCAGCGTGGCTTCGATGCAAGGAAATGTTGCTGTTGGCGTTAATACCAAAGAGGCAACGATCACGTCGGAAGCCTCGGGTGGCGGTTCCGTTTCCAATGCGGGCTTGGGCGTTGTTGATGCCAAAGCGCGTGGCGGAAAGAGCATCAATGCCGCAGTGGGCGTTAATACCGGCACGGCAAATATCAGTTCGACAGCCCGGGATGGCGCAACGTCTAACGCCGGTCTGGCGGTGGTTCGTTCGCAATAAGCTGCGTCTTGTCGTAAGTCTGGCCGTATTCGTCCGGCCAGCGGCATGACGCTCGACGCCCGTTGGCCGTCTGGCCGTCTGCAAATGCGGTCAAGGCGTCCAATGGGCGCGGGCGATTGACCGATCAGTATGAATAACGATTTCTTGCCGGAGATAGCGCATGTTTCATGAACCGAAGAATGCACGCCGCTCGTTGTCGGGTTTTCTGGCGTGCCTGCTGATGCTGGGTGGCGGGCTGGATGTGACGGCCTATCCAGCCGGGGCGGCCCATGCGGCTGGGCGCGCCGACAGTGTCGTCAAACAGGGTGCTTCCGTCGTAGGTTCCCGCGTCTTCATCGACGGCGTTGAAGTCGATCCATCCGTTGAGCGTTACACCTCGCCGACTTCCGGAGATGTGTACCGCATCCAGCGCAATGGCGACGCGGTTGCCGTGGTGCTTGAACGCAGCGGGCAGAAAAACGGCGTGACGCGGATCGAATCGCACGCTTCCGGGCGTGGCGCGACGGCGAATGCCGGGAAGGCAGTGATTACGACCGGGCAGTGAAGACAGTGAATAATTATTGGACGCTATGGTGTAACTAAAAATCAGATACGAGTTGGTGGCTTGCTAGCGGGTTGCGAGGTTTTATTGTCGATTAAATAGAATGTGGAATGAAAACATTGAAAGGAGGCGCAATGAATCGTCGAGAATTGAATCGAAAAGTTTATGCCCTGCAAGAAGGGCAGTGGACGCGCATTGAAGCTTTCTTTCTATCATTTTCCTTAGGGTTCCTTTTGGCGTTTTTATGTGCGCTCATGGCGCCTTCACGAGCAATAGCCGGCGATATTGCGAGCGATGCGTCATCGGCCAATCGGCAGCAGGTTTCAAACCAGAGCGGAATGGTTTCCGGCAAAGTGACCGAAACGGCGGATAGTGTCATTATTGATGGCGCGACTTTTGTTTCCAGCGGAAATGATCAGCCGGTCGTCAAAGTCGATGCGGATACCCGGAAAAAGGTCATCCTGCACAACGTCAAGATCATCAGCAACAACCAGACGGTTTCGGATCTGAACGACACGCACAAGGGCACGGCTGGCATTGTTGCGGTCGACAATAGCCTCTCGAAGTCCAAGGTGGTTATGAGGAATGTCCGCGTCGTGGCGCGCAACGCTAATGTGAGCAGCGTCAGCGAGGAACGCGATGGCTGTGCTGGGCTGGTGTGCAGCAAGGGCGGGCGTTACGACCAGACGCAATCCGTTTCGACAGCCGCAGTGGGGCGGACGAATATTTCATCGGTGCAGGGCGCGCGCCCGGATTACCGCAAGGTTGCCGCCACCAATAACACGCGCTATGGCACGCAGCGCACGGCAGCGGCCGCTTCGGCCTCCAGCGTTTCGCCCGTGACGGCGACGCAGCGCGCACGGCCAGATTACCGCAAACTGCCGCAAACCAACTGATTAACCGGGCCTTCAGGGGCGCCTTTCAACAACAAGAACCGATTTTATGAAAACCAGACACTCACGTTTATTGCCGCTTGCTGCTGCACTGTTGTTGGGCGGCTGCGCCACCGTTGACCTGAAAACGCCGCGCGCTGACGATTACAGCGATTCCAGCAAGGAGAAGATTCGCGGCATCGCCGAGCTGCGTTCAAAAACGCTGGCCGACAACGAAACTTATTTTACGGATCACCTGCGCTGTATTGGTAAAGGAAAATTACTCAATGATCTGGCATTGCGGATCAGTGTTGCGCCTATCTACGATAAAACGGCCAAGGTTTTTCCGAGTGGTTCGACGGCTATTTCAGAAATGGTGCTGAACGCCCTATCCTACGTTAAAGGGCTTCACATCGTGGATACGCCGTTTGGTGAAATTACCGAGTCGCGCGTCAATCTGCTCAGCGATAGGTACGTCTTTCTTGCCAAGGGGCTGAAAGACAACATCGTTCCGATTTCCAACAAGATCGCCCCCCTACCCTACGGCATCCTCTTCCCCAGCCAGATCAGCATTTCCGGCGCGCTTGTCCAGTATGATGAGGGGACGGAAACGGTCTCGCCGGAAATCGGGCTGGACATTGATGCGTTTTCCGGCAAGCGTAGAGTCGAAACCATCTCCGTCGGCCTGCACCTGCGTCTGATTAACGCTAACGACGGCGAGATCCTCAGCAACAGCGCGCTGGGTAAGCGCGGCAGCGTGCTGCTTTCCAACAAGGTCTACAAGATCAAGACCAGCGGCAGCTATTTCCGCCTGATCAGCGCCAAGCAGTACGGCCTGGACGTATCCGTGTCCGTGGATGACCCCAAACACTATGTCATTCAGGAAATGGTCGAGCGGGGTGTTGCCGAACTACTCTCAGTTCTGCCAAGCGATGTCGTATGCCCGGAAAAGAAGAACGATGCTGCTGTAAATGCCCAGGAAACAGCGAGCGTAGCGACCCCTCAGGGTCTGAACGAAACAGCTCAGTGAGAGGTGATGCTTATCATGCGTAAACAATACTGGATGGCGTTGAGCGTTTTTCTGGGGACACTGTTACAGGCCCCACTGTTGATGGCCTCCGATGAAGTGCTTGTTCCTTGGGCGCCGGCGGTGATTGATTCTGATGAACAGGCGGAAACGGAGCGACGCGCGCGCGCGAGTGCTCTGGAAAATCTGCGCACGCCCGAAGAAAACAGCGAAGAAGCATGGCTGAAAAAATTTAATCCTGAATTGGAAGATGCGGCGACGGAAGAAACGTCACAAACGGGTTCCCGCTATTCTTCTGCAGCAAAAGCATCCACTAAGGATGTAGCAGGCAAATCAAGAAAACAGAAAAGTACGGGTGCCGAAAAGAAATCGCTACAAAATACGCGCGGCTCAGGTTCCGGGATCCACGGTACTGGCGGAGGCTGACTGAGCGAAATACAAAGTGGCAGCGTGATCAAGCGCCATGGGAGATGTATAAACTGAATGTGGGGCGGGTAGTCTCATAATGTTTTATGGTTTCCGCTAGGGGCGATGCTTTGCTCCGTATCTCCAAAAAAGATACGGGGCATTTTTTGCGCGATAAAAGTTCAGAAGATATCGCGCATGATTGTTCGCTTAGTGCAGTTCGAAAAATTTGTAACGTAAGTAAGCAGAATATGGCTCGATATCACAAATAAAATGCAATGCCCCCTTTTGTGTTTGGCTATAATCCTTACAGTGTTGGCGCCGTATGGATTTTTTATTGGCACGACCGTTGTTCTCAATATCTGGAGAAAATTATGGAAAGACGTTCTTTTCTGAAAACCGCTGGGCTGGGCCTTGCTGCCGGCACCGTGGCGACGCCTGCGCTGGCGCAGAATTTACCGACAATCAAGTGGCGTATGGCTTCGAGCTTTCCCAAGAGTCTGGATACGCTGCATGGCACGGGTGAATTCCTCGTAAAACGTATTTCAGACATGACGGGCGGAAAGTTCCAGATCCAGCTGTTTGCCGCCGGCGAACTCGTTCCGCCGGCTGGCGTACATGATGCCGTTAGGGATAATACGGTCGAAATCGGCTTCACCTGCTCTTACTATTATTTCGGTAAGGATCCGACGTATTGCATCGATACGGCGATCCCGTTCGGCATGACGGCTCGTCAGATTTCCGCCTGGTACCGTCAGGGTAATGGCGCCAAGTTGATGGGTGAATTTTTTGCCAAATCCAATATTCTCTCTATTCCGACCGGCAATACCGGTGCGCAAATGGGCGGATGGTATCGCAAGGAAATCAAGAGTGCCGCTGATTTTAAAGGGTTGAAAATGCGCGTGGCCGGTCTGGCGGGGGCGATTCTATCCAAACTGGGGGTTGTACCGCAGCAGATCGGCGGTAGCGATGTCTATCCGGCGCTTGAAAAAGGGACGATTGATGCTGTGGAATGGGTGGGGCCTTACGATGACCTGAAACTAGGCTTCAACAAGGTTGCCAAGTATTACTATTACCCGGCATGGTGGGAAGGCGGCCCGCAGGTTTCTACTTACGTTAACCTCAAGAAATGGGCTGAATTGCCGAAAGAATACCAAGCGGTTCTCTTGGCGGCGTGTGCTGATGCGGATACCGAAATGGGAGCGCGCTATGATGCGAAGAACCCGGCGGCAATCAAGCAGCTGCTTGCCTCGGGGACAAAGGTTCTGCCCTTTCCAAAAGATGTTATGGAAGCCAGCTATAAAGCTGCGATGGAGTATTACGCGGAGACTTCGGCATCTAATCCAGGATTCAAGAAGATTTACGAGGATTACAAGAAATTTATGGATGATCAGAATTTCTGGTATCGCGTTGCTGAGAATGAATACACTCGCTTCATGCTCAGTCGCAAGCACTAGCTAAATCTGAAATAGAAGGTATGTAAAACGGGGGTGATACCCCCGTTTTTATTTCATCTACTGAATATTGTGCGGATAGCAGTGCCAAGAGTCTCTGTTTATTCAGCCGGTAAGCTAAGCGCGGGCGGCTCGACGGTCTCTGGATCATCGTAGTGCGTATCAGGTATTTCCATTTGTACGGAATCAAGATCAACCTGTGCCTGATTGTGATCCAGGCCAAGCGTTACCAGCTGCGGTATGGCAATGACGAGCAGCACCATCAGCACCTGGATGCAGACAAAAGGAATAGCTCCCCAGTAAATATCGCTGGATTTCACTGACGGCGGCGCAACCGAGCGCAGAAAGAAGAGCGCAAAGCCAAACGGTGGGTGCAGGAATGAGGTCTGCATGTTAATAGCCAACAGAACACCAAACCAGATCAGGTCGATTCCCAGTTTTTCGGCAACTGGCCCGAGCAATGGCACGATAATGAATGAAAGCTCGAAATAATCAAGGAAGAATGCCAGTAAAAAAACCAGCATATTGACCGTGATTAAAAATCCGTACTTACCGCCGGGTAAATCGACCAGTAGATGCTCGACCCAGACATGGCCGTCGACGCCGTAAAAAGTCAGCGAGAAAACGCGCGAGCCGATCAGGATAAAGATTGCAAAAGTGGTCAACTTTGCCGTACTTTGCATGGCTTGTTTGAGCAGTTTTAAATCGAGGCGCTTGCGTAGCAGCGCCATTAGTAGCGCGCCGGTTGCGCCCATGGCACCTCCTTCGGTTGGCGTGGCGATGCCGAGATAGATCGTGCCGAGCACCAGAAAAATCAGTGCCAGCGGCGGAATCAACACAAAAGTGACCCGCTCAGCTATGACTGAAAGCAGCCCCAGTTTCAGTGCACGATTGATGAGTGCCATGAGGAAAGGGACACTGACGCCCACCATGATGCACATGACCACCAGTTCATCGGTCGGCGTATTGTCCGGGCGTGTTTTCGCAAAGACCGTGCCGACGATCAGTGCAGTGACAGTCAGAACAATCAGCGATGTACCTCCCATCGTGCCGTTGGGTTCACGGAAAGTACGTGCTTCCGCAGGTAATGCCGGCGCCCATTTGGGGCGGAAAAGCGCAATCAAAATGACGTAGAGCACATACAATGCGGTGAGCACCAAACCGGGGATGAATGCGCCCCTATACATGTCGCCGACTGATTTGCCGAGCTGATCGGCCATGACAATCAGTACCAACGAGGGTGGAAGAATCTGTGCCAGCGTTCCCGAGGCGGCAATGACACCGGATGCCAAACGCTTGTCGTAGCCATAGTGCAACATGATCGGCAGCGAGATCAGTCCCATCGAGATCACCGATGCTGCAACAACACCGGTCGTTGCTGCCAGCAGGGCGCCGACAAAAATTACGGCATAGGCCAGACCGCCGCGGATCGGACCAAATAACTGACCAATCGTATCGAGCAGATCCTCAGCCATTCCGGAACGTTCGAGGATTAGCCCCATGAACGTAAAAAATGGCACGGCTAGCATGGTTTCATTGGTCATTACGCTGTAAATACGGTCGGGCAGCGCTTGAAAAAGCTGTGGTTCCAGCAGTCCCAGCTCGATGCCGATCAGGCCGAAAACGATTCCATTGGCCGCCAGTGCGAAAGCGACAGGAAATCCAAAGAGCAGGAATACGATCATCGAAACGAAGATGATCGGCGCCATATTGGCGATCACAAAATCCATCATTTTTCGTCTCCTGCCGCAGTTTCGTCATTCTGGCGCAGGCGGATCGTTTTAATCAGCTCATCTTTGGCGCTGGCTTCCTCATTTCTTTGCGTTGGGTCAGGACACAAACCTTTCAAAAAACCGATGCGCTTGATGAGCTCTGAGATAGCTTGCAGGATGAGCAGGAAGAATCCAACAGGAATCATCAATCGTGCCGGCCAGACAATCAGGCCGCCGGGGCTATTGGACATTTCATCGCTCAGGAAGGCATTAACGAATACCGGCCAGGAGAGCGTCATGATGGCGATTGCCATCGGCATCAGGAAAAACAGGATGCCCAGAATATCGACCCAAATCTGTCCACGCTTTGGCAGTTTGTGAAGGATCAGGTCGATGCGGACGTGTTCGTTGCGCAGTAGCGTGTACCCCGAACAGGAAAGAAAAATCAGCCCAAATAAATACCACTGCGCTTCGAGAAACGCATTCGAACTGTAATTGAACAGATAGCGTAAAACGGCATTCAGGGAACTAAATAGTACGATGACGAGAACGAACCAGACTGCAATTCTGCCAATACATTCCGTGCAGGCGTCGATACACCTGGATAGTTTGAGTAAAGCGTTCATGATATGAGTAAAGCAAAAGCCAAAATAAGCGCCGTGAAATCAATGGAGTAACACTGCAATCACGGACTGCGGACAGGCAGGCGATGCATCAAAGGATTCATTAATGCATCACTTTCTGTAATTCGTTATACAAGCGAGTTTTCCGGTCGCGCAGAGAGCTTTTGGCATCTGCCTGACAGGCAGTCCGGCGTGGGTATGGCCGGTGTGTCACGCATGACCCGATTCATTTTTTGAATGATTTTAAAATTATCCCACAGAAACTTTCTTTCCGCATTCAATTGCAAAAATGCAAATATATTCCTAATTTATTGATTATGCTGGATTTGTATCATCGGAAATAAAAGTACCTACTCTGGCCATGATACAATTTACATATTTTCAGTACATCAAATAACCGTATTTTTCATAAACAGGTCACGAGGAAAACGATGTTCTCAGCGCAAAACACTCTGGCAAAAGTCGATCCTGAACTTTGGCAGGCAATCACATCTGAAAACCAGCGGCAGGAGGACCATATTGAGCTGATCGCTTCCGAAAACTATGTCAGCAAGGCTGTCATGGAAGCGCAAGGGTCACAATTAACCAATAAATACGCGGAAGGCTATCCTGGCAAGCGTTACTACGGCGGCTGTGAATATGTCGACATCGCCGAACAAATTGCCATCGATCGCTTGAAGGCGCTGTTTGGTGCCGACTGTGCCAATGTCCAGCCCAATTCGGGTTCGCAGGCCAACCAAGCCGTCCTGATGGCTTTTGCAAAGCCGGGGGATACGCTCATGGGCATGAGCCTGTCTGAAGGCGGGCATTTGACGCACGGGATGTCGCTCAATATGTCCGGCAAGTGGTTCAACGTCATTTCTTACGGCCTCAATGCCGATGAGGAGATCGATTATCCGCGCATGGAAGCACTGGCGCGTGAGCATAAACCGCGCATCATCATCGCTGGCGCATCGGCGTATTCGCTGCGTATCGATTTTGCTCGTTTTGCCGCCATTGCCAAGGAAATCGGCGCGATTTTCTGGGTGGATATGGCGCATTATGCCGGTCTGATTGCGGCGGGTTGTTATCCTAATCCGGTGCCGTTTGCCGATGTGGTGACTTCGACGACGCACAAGACCCTGCGCGGCCCCCGCGGCGGCGTTATTCTGATGAAAGCGGAGCACGAAAAGGCCATCAATTCGGCCGTATTTCCCGGCTTGCAAGGCGGGCCGCTCATGCACGTCATTGCTGCCAAAGCGGTGTCTTTCAAAGAGGCCGCTTCGCCAGAATTCGTCAAATATCAGGAGCAGGTGCTCGCCAACGCCCGCGCGATGGTACGCGTATTGGCCAAGGAGCGCGGTTTGCGCGTCGTTTCCGGGCGTACGGAATCCCATGTTTTCCTGCTCGATCTGCGCGCTAAGAACATTACGGGCAAGGATGCTGAGGCGGCTTTGGGCAAGGCGCACATCACGGTTAATAAAAACTCGATCCCGAACGATCCGCAGAAACCGATGGTGACATCGGGCATTCGCATTGGTTCGCCCGCCATGACAACGCGCGGCTTTACCGAGACCGAGGCAGAAATAGTCGCCCATCTGATTGCGGATGTACTGGAAGCGCCTACCGACGAGGCGGTGCTGGCGCGGGTACGACAACAAGTGGCTGCCTTGTGTGCGAAATTCCCGGTCTATGGTGACTGATACGTTGTGGCTTGTATAAATGGTCTGGTCATGTCGGATTGCTATGTGGATCATCACGCAAAAGCAGATTCGGCATGAGCGGCTCACCCGCGGGCCTGTTCTTGCCCCATTTCGCTGACTTCTCATGAAATGCCCATTCTGCGGAGCCGCCGAGACGGCGGTTGCCGATACCCGTATCAATGACGACGGTGACATCATTCGCCGCCGCCGTCGTTGCCTGCGTTGCGACAAACGTTTTTCGACCTATGAGCGTGCTGAAATCCGTTTGCCGCAAGTCGTCAAGCGCAATGGCTCGCGCGTCGATTACGATCGCGAGAAGCTCTCTGCCAGCCTTTGGCTGGCATTGCGCAAACGTCCGGTGACGGTAGAGGCCGTCGATGCGGCAATCATCAGAATTGAGGAGAAATTACTCGCGTTTGGCGAGCGCGAAGTCATTTCGGAGAAGATTGGCGAATTGGTTATGCGTGAACTCAAAAAGCTCGATAAAGTCGCCTACGTCCGTTTTGCTTCGGTCTATCGGAATTTTGAAGACGTGGATGAATTTACCGACATTATCCGCGAAGTCTCACCATAGCCGCAGCTCGGCAATTGCGGCGCATCTTCGCCATTGACAATCCGCCATGTTGACTCCTGCAGATCACCTTCTGATGGCGCGCGCCCTGCGCCTGGCTGAACATGGCTTATTGACGACGACGCCCAATCCGCGCGTTGGCTGCGTCATTGTCAATCACGGCGAAATCGTTGGTGAAGGCTGGCACGAGAAGGCGGGTGAGGCGCATGCGGAAATCCGCGCCTTGCAGGCTGCGGGCGATGCGGCGCATGGCGCAACTGCTTATATAACACTGGAACCCTGCAGCCATTACGGGCGTACACCGCCTTGTGCCGAGGCATTGATTGCCGCCGGTATTCGACGCGCTGTCGTCGCCATGGCGGATCCCAATCCGCTGGTATCCGGACGCGGACTGGCCCGGCTGGAGGCCGCCGGTATGACGACCGTTTGCGGCCTGCTGGAAGAGGAGGCGCGAGAACTCAATATCGGTTTCGTCAGCCGTATGACACGCGACCGGCCCTGGGTGCGGCTGAAAGCCGCTGCCAGTCTTGATGGAAAAACCGCGTTGAATGATGGCCAAAGTCAATGGATTACGGGGAATGCCGCGCGTCAGGATGGACATCGCTGGCGGGCTCGTGCCTGCGCCATTCTGACGGGCATCGGCACCGTTCGCTGTGACGACCCGCAATTGACCGTACGCGGTATTGATACACCCCGCCAGCCGCTGAAGATCGTTGTTGACAGCCGACTCGAACTTTCGCCGCAAGCACGCCTGTTCGACGGAAATGCCGTGCTAATTGTCACCGCGACGGGGGTTGCTGAACGCATCGATAGATTACGCGACTGTGGCGTGGAAGTGCTTGTTCTCCCCGATCGGAACGGGCGGGTCGACCTGAACGCATTGATGCTTGAACTTGGACGACGCGGCATCAATGAGCTACATGTCGAAGCGGGAAGCACGCTCAATGGTGCGCTGCTCGATAGCGGTCTGGTCGATGAACTGCTGCTTTATCTGGCGCCTTGCCTGATTGGAAACTGTGCCCGCGGCCTGTTTGACCTGCCCGCGCTTGCATCATTAGGGGCGAAGAAGGTGCTTGCTGTGCGTGAATGGCGACAAATCGGCGAAGACCTACGCTTGCTAGCGCGTTTGGCCTGAAACGAAAGATGCCCGAAGGCGCTCGCAAACGGCGCCTAGATTTTGCAATCTAGGCAGCAAGGCGTGCGTAAAGCGGACATTACGCACAAGCCATGCACCTTCGGGCGAGCGACGGACGTCCAACCATTGACCTGGGCGCGTAGTGCGGGCATAGATCAGATCCGGCCTATCTTCCCCTATCCCGCCTGATCTCAACATCCTCGAATTTACCGGCGTTTTCTGCCGATATGGTCAGCGGAACGGTCGCTTTTTTATCTCGGCTGAATGATTTGTAAGCCCTTGAGCAAATTGAGCGCCTGCATGAACTGGTAATCTTTCTTCGAAGCCAGTTCCCGCGTCGTGATCGGCGCATCATCCTGATCGTCGGAGCGGCTGTTGTCATCCTTATCGTTCCTTGGTGAAGAAGACTTGGTTTTTTCCGACGTTTTATTCTGCGGTGATTTGTCTGGCGCTGGTGTTTGTTCCTTTTCTTCCTTGCCGTTTGCCAGATGGTGTTCGAGATCGGCCTCGCGCAAACGCATGGAGGAACTCGAATTTCCATTGGGGCTTTCCTCGACAACGATGTCCGGCTCGATGCCTTTGGCCTGAATCGAGCGTCCCGATGGCGTGAAGTAACGTGCCGTTGTCAGCTTAATCGCCGTATTGCTGGGCAGCGGCAATACGGTTTGAACGGAACCTTTGCCAAAACTGGTTGTGCCCATAACGATTGCGCGCTTGTGGTCCTGTAGAGCGCCGGCGACAATTTCGGAGGCAGAGGCCGACCCCCCGTTGATCAGCACGACGATCGGCACTTTGCGTACCTCGGGCGGCAGATTTCTCAGGTAGTCATCGCGCGTGCCGCGCAGATAATCCTCTGGCGTGGCAAAGAATTTGTGCTTGGAATCCGGCGCGCGACCATCGGTCGAAGTAACGAGTGATTTCGGCGGCAGGAATGCCGCGGCAACGCCGACTGCGGAGTTGAGCAGGCCGCCCGGGTCGTTGCGCAAGTCGAGCACCAGGCCTTTGAGCGCGCCCTCCTTGTACAAATCTGTCAAATGCTTGGCGACGACGGCTCCCGTGCTTTCCTGGAACGAGGTGATGCGCAGATAGCCATAGCCCTTTTCAACGAGCTTGGATTTGACGCTTCGCACCTTGATGATCTCGCGTGTGAGCGTTAGTTCAATCGGCTTGACCTCGCCTTTACGCATGATCGACAGCTTGATCCGGGTTTTCGGCTTGCCGCGCATGCGTTTGACGGCGTCGGAAAGTGTGAGCCCTTTGACCAGGGTGTTATCGATCTTGAAGATCAAATCGCCCGTCTTGATGCCGGCGCGATCAGCCGGCGTATCCTCGATAGGCGAGATAACCTTGACCAGGCCATCTTCCATGCCGACTTCAATGCCGAGGCCGCCGAATTCGCCTTGCGTTCCGACCTGCAGTTCCTTGTAGGCGTCGGCGTCAAGATAGGACGAGTGAGGGTCAAGATTACCCAGCATGCCGCTAATGGCGTGCGTAATCAGTTTCTTGTCATCGACTTCTTCGACATAGCCTTGTTTGATGGCATTGAATACTTCGGCAAAGATGCGCAGATCTTCGATCGGCAAACGATTGCGCACATCTTCTTTTTCCGCCAGCGCCGGCAATTGCAGGCTAATCAGGATGCCGCCCAGCATTCCTGCACAGACCAGACCGGCGTGTTTCAATTTACCCATCAATTTTGCTCCAGAACGAAGTCATTACAGGCTGACCCACCTCAACGGGTCAATCGGTTTTCCCTGATGACGTATTTCGAAGTATAAACCGGATTCCGCGTTGCCACCGCTGCTTCCTGCCGATGCAATGACATCACCGCTGTGCAATGTATCGCCGGTTTGTTTGAACAAGGCGTCATTATTGCCGTAAATCGACAGGTAGCCCCTGCCGTGGTCAATAATCAGCAGATTGCCAAAACCGCGCATCCAGTCGGCAAAGACAACCCGTCCGCCGGCGATGGCTTTGACATCGCTGCCTGTGGCGGCGCGGATGAATACGCCCTTCCATGTGCCGCCTTCCGGCCGCGCGGCGCCGAAACGATTGGTGACGGTGCCGCGTACGGGCAGACGCATCTGTCCGCGCATTTGCGTGAGATTGCTTGTGGGCATCGATGCAGGCGCCTGTGCGACGCGGGTTTCTGACGTCGAAGCGGGCGCGTTATCTTCGGCAGGCGGCGTACCCGCCGGACGGCGTGACCGCTGCATACGCCGCGCTTCTTCCTGCTGCCGTGCCGCCTCGCGTCGGGCGGCTGCCTGACGCGCCGCTTCCCGGCGGGCGGCCGCTTCCTGGGCGGCGATTTCCCGATTCAGTTGATCGACTAATTGCGATAGCTGCTTTTCATCGCGCTCGAGATTCCCGATTTTTCGCCGCTGTTCGGCAAGCTGCGTTTCCATTTTGCCCAGAACGATCTTGCGTTGTGCATGCTGGATGACGAGTTTGTCACGCTGCTGCTTATGCCGGTTTTCAACGGTAGTCAGATCGTTGGCGCGCGCCTGCGTTGTCTCGGCGACATCGCGTTTGCGCTTCAGTGTCGTTTCGATATCCGCCACCATTTCGCGGCGCGCTTGTCCGACGGCTGACAGGTAGTACAGATCACGCATCGACTGATTAAGGTCATTTCCATTCAGCAGGGTTTGCAGCGCATCCGGGTGGCCTTGCAGATACTGGCGGTAGACGAGTTGCTCCAGTTGCGACTGCTGGGCGGATAACTGGCTTTCCAGATCGTGTGCCTGCTGGTTGAGCGCTTTCAGTGTTGCCTGCAATTTACTGCGTTGCAGTGACAGGGTTCTCAGATCCCGTTCACTAGAGGAAATCTCTTTCTCGATGCTTTTCAACTGGTCGGTCGCGTTGGCATGCTTGTCCTCAGTATGTGCCACTTCCTTGCGCAGCGCTTCGAGTTGCCCGCGTAGCTCACGTAAGTTTCCCTGTTTCCTGGAGACTTCCTGCTGCGTTGAAGAGACGGCCTTTGCCGGTGAGGATTTTCGCGTCGGCTTTATCTCCCGGGGGCCCGCTTTAACGCCGGATTTTGTAGCGACCGTCTTTGTCGTAATAACTTTCTTCCCAGGTTTTCTGGCGTTATTGTCCGCCTTGGCAAAAGCGGGTACAGAGGCCTGTAATGCAAGCGCAATCATCAACAACAAGCACGCCACGCTGCCGCATGAAGTGCGGAAAACAGGCAACGCACGCCCTGCGGCAGGAAACATGCCGGGCAATACAGCGGAAGTCAGGCGAAGTAAGCGCATGATGCGGATAAATGGCGTAGAGGGGAACAGCCTCATAAACAGGAAATATTTTATAATGGACTGCCTTTTTGAACGAACGTTGGCGCGACGCTTTTCGCACACAGGGCGTTTGCGTCGACTGGAAATTTTGCCTCTGGGCCTATGCTTTCTGACCATGCGTTTTGTCTTGATTCGCAGGGCGGAATTTGCCTGCGGCGGGAAATGTTTCAGGTTTCAGGCCTCAGCCTGTATGCCGTGCTTTCAGTGCCTATCTGGCTAACAAGAATTTAGGGAGTGGATTTGGAATTTATTCAGCAGAATATCTTATACGTCGCAATGGCCGCCATCAGCGGTAGCCTCTTTTTATTTTTGACGTTTCGCCGCCCCGACGCCAAGTACATGATCGATGCGGCGCGTGCGACACAACTGATCAACCGTGAGGATGCGGCGATCGTCGATGTCCGCGAAATGTCGGAATACGTCGAAGGCCATTTGCCACAGGCGCGTAATATTCCCCTCGGGCAGCTCGAACAGCGTCTTGGCGATCTGGAAAAACGCAAGGATGCGCCAGTTATTTTGGTCTGCCAGTCGGGCGGGCGTTCGGTCGAAGCGGGCAAGAAGCTCGCAGGACTGGGTTTTTCGCGTGTTTACGTTCTGGAAGGCGGCGTTGCGGCCTGGCGCAGCGCCGGCATGCCACTCAAGAAAGGAAGCAAAAAATGAGCACCCCTCAGGTTGTAATGTATTCGACAGGAGTATGTCCCTATTGCATGCGCGCCGAACAACTCCTGCGCGCGCGCGGCGTCACCGAAATCGAGAAAATACGCATCGATCTGGATCCGGCGCGGCGCGATGAAATGATTGCGCGCACTTCACGGCGTACCGTGCCGCAAATTTTTATCGGCGATACCCATGTAGGCGGTTTCGACGATCTTGCCGCACTGGATCAGGCCGGCAAGCTGGCGCCGCTGCTTGCCGGGGAATCACCGGCCTGAGCATCTGCCCGCCTCGGCGGCTTTTGGAGTATTTACGCCCTATTTCCCCATCTGACAGGAAACCTTCATCATGACTACGGAACAAGAACCCGCAGCACAAGAAACCCCGGCATTTGCCATTGAAAAACTGTATATCAAGGATCTTTCGGTGGAAGTGCCAAACGCGCCGGCCATTTTCCTTGAAAATCAGGCACCTGAAGTTGCTCTGCAATTGCAAACCAAAGCACAGCACCTGTCCGACGAGGCTTTTGAGAGTACGCTCACCGTGACGGTGACGGCCAAAATTGGCGAAAAAACCGTATTTCTCGTCGAAATCAGCCAGTCGGGCATTTTCCTTATCCGTAACGTTCCGGAAGAAAATCTCGAGCCGTTGCTCTCGATCGCTTGCCCGAACATCCTGTTCCCTTACGCACGAGAAGTGATTTCCGATACGGTTGCGCGCGCCGGCTTCGCGCCGGTCATCCTTCAGCCAGTCAATTTCGAGGCGCTCTATGCCGCGCAGCAGCAGGAACAGGCGCAAAAAGCCGCCAATGGCGCGACAGAACCGACCCCTTGATTTTTCGGGTGCTTGGCGGAGTGGTAAGAGATTTCTCCATAGTGGCATTCGATGAAAGAACTGCGATGAAACCTGTGACGAAACGTATACCGCTGCTATTGGCCGTATGTTGTGCGCTGCCTGCTGCTTTGCCCGTTTTTGCCGCCGATTTTCAAACGGTCGATACGGCGGCCATCCTGTATGACGCACCCTCGCAGCGCGGCAAAAAGCTGTTCGTCATCAGGCGCGGTACCCCCGTAGAACAGGTCGTCAACCTCGAGGCATGGGTCAAAGTGCGCGATGCTGATGGCGGTTTGGCCTGGATCGAGAAAAAACATCTGTCGGGTCGGCGTACCGTCATCGTGACGGCCGCGCACGCCGAAATCCGTGAGCGTCCGGACGCGAACGCACCGCTGGTGTTTTCTGCCGAGCAGAAAGTCTCGCTCGACTACCAGGAGACTGCGCCGGGCGGTTGGGTCAAAGTGCGTCATCGTGACGGCCAGTCTGGTTACGTGCGCACGAACCAGATCTGGGGCGTCTAGGTTTTGCGCCTTACGGTTGCGGGTGCCGGCGCCTGGGGCACGGCGCTCGCCATCACCTTCTGCGCCAGGCATCACACCACCTTGTGGGCGCGGGATGCCCATGCTGCGTGCAGACTGGCAACGATCCGGGAAAATCAACGCTATCTTCCCAGCTGCCGCTTACCTGAGGCGCTCAATATCGAGGCGGATTTCTCTGCCGCAATTGCCGAGACCGATCTGCTGATATTGGCCGTGCCGCTTGCCGGCTTACGGCCGCTCTTGCGCCGTCTGCGCGATCTCCATTACGCCGGGCCGCTGCTCTGGGTCTGTAAAGGGCTGGAGTCGGAAACCGCTTGCCTCCCCCATCAGATCGTCAATGAGGAATTGGCGGGAGCGGGCGCTTCCGGCGACGGACGTTATGGTGTCCTGAGCGGCCCGAGTTTTGCCCAGGAGGTTGCGCGGGGCTTGCCGACTGCGCTGACGCTTGCTGCCAACACTCTCGCATTTGCACAGCAAACGGCCGCTGCGCTGCATAGTCCGCATTTGCGCATTTACGCCAATAGCGACCTGGTTGGCGCTGAAGTCGGCGGCGCCGTCAAGAATGTCATCGCGATTGCTGCCGGCATCTGCGACGGCCTGGGGTTCGGCCACAATGCGCGGGCAGCCCTGATCACGCGCGGCCTGGCTGAAATCGCCCGTTTAGGCATGGCCCTGGGCGGGCAGCCGGAAACCTTTATGGGGCTGACCGGCATGGGCGACTTGCTGCTGACGTGTACGGGCGACCTTTCACGTAACCGGCGCGTCGGGCTGGCGCTGGCTGCAGGTAAAAAATTGCCGGAAATTCTTGCCGACCTTGGGCATGTTGCCGAAGGCGTCAATACCGCGCAGGCGCTTATCCGGCTTGCTGAACGGCTGGCGGTTGAGATGCCGATTACGCAGGCCGTAGATGCCATCCTGAATCACGACAAGCCGGCGGTGGATACCGTCGCGCAGTTATTGCAGCGCAACCCTAAAACGGAAGCGCTGTAATCACCGGCCGCCCCGGCCCATAGGCCGCGCCCGCAATGTCGCGGGGCAATATCGTCCAAGCGTTTCTCATCATTTCCCACCGTAGAAATGTATCGCCTCAGATTCGCTGTTGCCGTAGGCAAAAGCGAGTCGGCGATATGATATTTGTCAGGTCATGGACAAAATTCATGCTGAGAATCTCCGGGGTCTTAACGCGCTATAAAACGCCCAGGAGCGAAAACCCTTGAACGCAAAGAATCCTTTTCTGCATCTCAAAACAGGTCAAGAAGAACGGCGCTTCGTTATCGATGTCAGCAACAGTAAATAGATCGCCGCACAGCTCGCGGAACAGCATGAATGCAGCCCGAAAACCATCCGCCGCCATCTCGCCCAAGCAGCCACCAAGACCCATCCCAAAAATAACCTGAGCGTATTGCTGCGCCTTCCCGTACACACGGTACTACCGGCGGCGGCCTACCCCGAACCCCGCGTAAAAAGGGCGTTTTCGGAGGGACTGTCCGCTAGCCCCCTATTTACGCGGGTTTCCGGCCTGCCTATCCGCAAGCCCACTGTTTACGGGCACTTCCTGCCTGCTGGCAAACGCCCGACTGACACGGGTTTTGGAAGTGACCCGGCTGAAACGCCCAAAAGACGCGGGGTTCAGGCTGGCCGATCTAGCCAATTCCAGCCAACTGCGCATTACCGGCGGAACACGCGGATAAGGCAGCGCAACAATATCGCCGCAGAACGAGCAGCGTTTCTCGTCGCCGTTGCCACGAACCAGCGCTTGCCAACGCGGCCGCGAAAAAAGCGAAGGCAAAGTTCCAGTGACTGAAGACCGGCAACAATGCCTACCCCGCAGCCCGCGTAAAACGGGTATCTCCAGAGGGGCTGCCCGCTAGCCCAGTGTTTACGTGGGTTTCCGGCCTGCCTATCCGCAAGCCCAATGTTTACGGGAGCTTCCGGCCTGCCTGTCCGCAAATGGCCGATTGACAAGGGCCGCAGAAGCAACCGAGCGAGCTGAAACGCCCAAAAGACGCGGGGCCCAGGCCGGCCGATCTAGCCAATTCCAGCCAACTGCGCATTACCGTCGGAACACGTGGATAAGGCAGCGCAACAACATAAGGTTAAGTCTGGACATTAAGGTGGGAAGGCGGTGCGCTGAAGATAGTACGGCTCGTGCGGCAAGGCGCAGCAGCGCATTGACATTATTTTTTGGATGGGGAGGTGACTTTGCGCAGGCGTTTTGGCGATTGGCGGCAAACGTCTCGGGGAAAGCATGAAATTTAGTCAGTACCCAGATTTGCCTTGTCGCATAAAAAAGGCTTGCCTTTGGGCAAGCCTTGAACTGCGGAAAAACCGTGTTCAGGTGAGATTCTTGCCAACGATGCAGGCGCATATTGCCAGTGATACGGCCCCTGCGTCGGGGTGGCCCAGGCTTCTCTGCGTATGCGCGCGCGCCCGGCCGAGCTTCGGCGCGAGCTGAGCAGTTGCCTCAGCCGCTACTGTTGCTGTCTGTGCGGCATTTTGCCAGGCCGTCTTGAGCGCCATGCCTTTGCCGATCTCAGTCGCCAACGAAGTGACAAATGGCTCGAAAGCATCCACCAGCGTCTTGTCGCCAACCTGAGCGCGGCCGAGGTGTTTGACCGCATCCAGCGCCATCTGCGCCCCCTTGACCACGGCCGCCGCATCCAGCGCCTGCTGGTCGCTGAAGGCAGTGCTCCAAGTTCGCAGCATCAGTCCCCATAACGCGCCCGATGTGCCGCCCGCCCGATCGGCCCAGGCATCGCCGGCTGTGGCCAGCGTACTGGCCAGCCCCGCGCCGGCGGCGACAGCCTTCGCGGCTGCTTCGGCGGCCGCGGCCGAACCGCGTGCCATCCCCATGCCGTGGTCGCCGTCACCGGCTTGTGCGTCGATCTTACCCAGCGTGTTTTCTGCCTCATGCATGGCATTGGCGATTTCATCGATCAGTTTGGCGACACATTGGGCGCTTTCATGCGAAGGCGCGGCGGCTTCCGGAAAGTGGGTGGTTTCCGGTGGGGTTTCGGAGAGCGGTTCTGCCGGCTGTGTCGGGATAATGTTGCCGCGCCGCAAGACGGGCGTGTCCGATGGCGCGCACCAGTATTCTTCCAGTTCCTCATCAAGCCAGGCCAGCGTCAGCGAGCATCCGGCCATGTCCAGGCTGGTGACGAACTCGCCCACCTCCGGCATGACGGGGGTCAGCCCGGCGTTCTTGAGGGCCGCCTCGACGCTGACCCAGAGGACGAACAGTTCTTCATATTTGGTGCAGCCCAGGCCATTCAGGATGACGGCGACGCGGCCGCTCGCTGTGGCGGGTTTTTCTGCCACCAGACGGCTGACCAGTTTTTCCGCCAGCGCCTTGGCTGGCAAAATGTCTTCTTCGCTGATCCCCGGTTCGCCGTGGATGCCCAGGCCAACGCCCATTCGCTTGGGCGGTACGGTGAACAAGGGCTGCTCGGCGCCGGGCAGCGTACAGCCGGTGAAGGCGACGCCGAAGGTCACGGTGCTGGCGTTGGCTTTGCGTGCAAGGCGTTCGACTTCGTCGAGATTGAGCCCCGCTTCGGCCGCTGCGCCGGCGATTTTGAAAACGACCAGATCACCGGCCACGCCGCGCCGCAGCTCCGGCTTGTCCGCCGGGCCGCTGGCGACGTCATCGGTAACGGCCATGATGCGCACGTCGACGCCTTCGGACTGGAGGCGTTCGGCCGCCAGGCCAAAGTTCATCATATCGCCCGCGTACTTGCCAAAGCCGAGCAGAATGCCGCCGCCACGGTTTGCCATACGGCTCACGTGCGCTACGCTATGCGCCGACGGAGAGGCAAAAATATCGCCCGCCACGGCGGCGTCGGCCATCCCCGGCCCGACAAAACCGGCAAACGCCGGATAATGGCCGGAACCGCCGCCGACAACCAGCGCTACCTTGCCTTGCGGCGTTGCCGTTGCCCGCACGACGCCGCCCGTGATCAGGCGGACTTGCCTGGAATTGGCAGAAGCGAAACCGGCCAGCGCGGTCGTTGCAAAAACTTCGGGGTCGTCATGAATGCAGGTCATGGGATTTCTCCGTTGGGTACGTTGGGTAGTGGGGGCGAGCAATGTGATGGGGTTTTGTAAAGCTTCCGCAGCTTCTTTTTCACGCGCCAGGCGATCAGCCAGCGCTTCCCGATGATGCGCGGCTTGTCGCACCAGATCGATGATGCGGATGAAACCTTCGGCTTTCCAGGCGGCGCGTCCGACGAACAGACCGTCGACATCGATGATTTCCAGGATGGCTTTGCCGTTTTTCGGCGTTACCGAGCCACCGTAAATGATGCGCGTTTCTTCCGCGACTTCCGCGCCGTAATATTTGCGCAAAATTTCACGCAGAGCGCCATGCCGCGCCGCAATGTACTCGGGCGAGGCCGCCTCGGCGCTGCCGATGGCCCAGCGCGGTTCGTAAGCGAGCACGACATCGGGGATGCGCGCACTCGCTTGTCCGGTCAATGAAGTCAGCAGTTGTTCCTGCAATACCGTGTCAGTGCGGCCTGCGGCTTTTTCTTTCTGGGTTTCCCCCAGGCAGATGATCGGCGTCAAGCCGGCGGCCAGCGCTTTGTCGACTTTCAGCCGAACGCAGGCGTAGGTTTCGCCGAAGAACTGCAAACGTTCCGAATGCGCCAGTTCGACATAACGACATCCGGCTTCGCGCAACATCGGCGCAGAAATTTCGCCTGTCCAGGCGCCCGCGTCCTGCCAATGCATGTTCTGTCCGCCAATGGCGATCGGGGTGTCGGCAAAGGCTGTGCGCGCAGCGTGCAGCGAAGTAAAGGGCGGCAGGACAAAAATATCGATGTCCGACAACGCCTTGCCTGTCGCCCAGGATGAAATCACTGCGGCGTAGCGCCGGGTTTCGGCAACGGTGTTGTTCAGCTTCCAGCCGGTTCCAGCAATCAGGCGGCGCATGGTGATCCTTTCTGGGCAATGCAGTTACTTGCGGTACTTTTCATCGAGTGCGTCAATGGCTTTGACATTGTCGGCCGATGCGCCTTGCGGATCAAATTCGGATGCCAGCCAGGCATTGACGATCGTTTTTGCCAGTTCCGCACCGACGACCCGGGCGCCGAGCGTAATGATATGCGCGTTATTGCTCTTGGCGGCGCGTTCGGCGGAATAGGTGTCATGCGTTTGTGCCGCGCGGATGCCAGGCACCTTGTTGGCCGAGATCGCTACGCCGATACCCGTACCGCAGCAAAGAATGCCGCGATCGTATTCGCCAGCCAGAATGGCCCTGGCCACCCGTTCGGCAATATTGGCGTAATACTCACTGCCCCCGCTGGGCGAGCGGCTCAGATCGGTGACGTCGACCCCTTTGCAGCTCGCTAGATGCTTGGCCAGAACTTCCGATAGCACAACACCGGCACTATCACCGGCAACTGCGATTCTCATTGGTAAATCCTTTCCTGATCGGGACGATAAAACGGCGCGGGCGACATTCACGAGGCTCGTCAAACGCCAATCCAGTGGCAGTGTATTGTTTTTACATTTGCATCACAATATCTCCGACCCTCTACGCGGGCAAAATGACCCTGGCCGCGCGCTGCCGCAAGTTCGCCGATATTCGTCCGGCAATCAAGAACCATTGCGGCATGGCTTTGGCGCCTATCGGGGAATCCGGTGAAAGCGGAGCGCTACCGATTGGCAAACCATGATTATGCGGCGGCATTCTGGGGGGAGCGTTTCATTCGCCGGAGAAGCGCACTGACTGCTGGCCACATCAGCAGAATGAAGGCCAGCGTCATGATGACTGCGACCAGCGTGGAATTCGTCCAGAAGATCGACAGCGACCCCTTGGACATGATCATCGACTGACGGAAGGCATCTTCGGCTTTATCGCCGAGCACCATCGCCAGCACCATGGGAGCGATCGGATAGCCCAGTTTCTTGAAGGCGTAGCCGAGCAGGCCGAAAGGCAGCACCAGCCAGAGGTCGAGGCGCGCGCCGCTGATGGTGTAAGCGCCGATGAAACAGACGACGACGATCATCGGTCCGATGATCGAAAAAGGAATGCGCAGGATGGCGGCGAATATCGGCACGGTCGCCAGCACCAGAATGACCGCTATGACATTGCCGAGATACATGCTGGCGATAGTGCCCCAGACGAAATCGGGGCGTTCGATGAACAGCATGGGGCCCGGCGTCAGTCCCCAGATCATCAGGCCGCCCATCATGACTGCGGACGTGGCCGAACCAGGCACACCCAGCGCCAGCATGGGCAAAATGGCGCAGGTGCCCGCCGAGTGGTCGGCGGTTTCCGGCGCGACAACGCCGGCCGGTTCGCCTTTGCCAAAGCGCTCTTTATTGCGCGAAAAGCGTTTGGCCAGACCATAGCTCATGAAGGAAGCGGCTGTCGGCCCGCCGGGCGTGATACCCATCCAGCAGCCGATGAAGGCGCTGCGCAAGAGCGTCAGCCAGTGACCGGGCATTGAGGCAACGGCCTTGAGTACGTCACGGACGCGGACGCGCGCATGAATGCCGTCAAAGCGCAGACCTTCCTCCATCGTTTGCAGCAGTTCGCCAATACCGAACAGGCCGATGACGGCAACCAGGAAGCTGATCCCTTTGACCAGTTCGGGGAATCCAAAGGTCAGCCGCATATTGCCCGAAATGCTATCCATGCCGACGGTGGCAAAGGCAAAACCAAGCATCATCGATACGATGGCCTTGAAAGGGGAGCCGCCCCCCATGCCGATAAAGCTGGCGAAGGTCAGCAGAAATACGGCGAAGTATTCCGGCGAGCTAAATTGCAGGGCAAACTGGGTGACCCAACCGGAGAGCAGCGTGATCACCACCACGCCGAACAGCGCGCCCGTTCCGGCGGACATGAAGGCCAGCGTCAGGGCGTGTGCGGCCTGCCCCTGCTGTGCCATCGGATAGCCGTCGAACGTCGTCGCCACTGAGGAAGGCTCCCCCGGGATGTTAAACAGAATGGATGTCGTCGAACCGCCGAAAAGTGCCCCCCAGTACATGCTAGTCAGCAGGATGATGGCGGATACCGGATCCATAACGAAGGTCAGCGGCAATAGCAGGGATACCCCGTTGGGCGCGCCCAGACCGGGCAGGACGCCGACCAGGATGCCGAGCAGGACGCCGCCTGCCATGAGCGCGAGATGGAACATGGAAAAAGCGATATTGAATCCATCCATCAGGTTGCTGAAGTTTTCCAAGGCAGAACTCCTGTGCAGAATGCGTGCGTGCTTGCCCGACGGGCGTCAATGGATTCCCAGCGAGGCTTCGAGCGGCCCCTTGAGCAAGGGCACCTGAAACCAGATTTCAAACAGGCAGAAACTTACCGCGGCGGTGGCCAGGCTGACGACGGCCGCCTTCATCACGCCGTAGCCGCCCTGAAACACCATGACGCCGAACAGGTACAAAATCATGCCGACATAGATACCCAGGCAGGAAGAGATCAGCACGAACAGAAGCATCGGGCCGAAAAAAGCGAGGATGCGCCGGCCTTGTTCGCGTGTCAGAAACGCCTCGGCCGTGTCGCGCCGGTGATGCACGAAGGCCATGACTAGATTGACGGTGCTGGCGGCGATAATGAGCGTGCCGACGTAGAACGGAAAATAACCCGGCTCAGGGCCGGCGTCGCCCCAGCCGATACCGAATTCGAGCGAGCCGTAGCAGACGATGCCGCCGATCAGGCCGGTCAGCAGGGCGATCGCCGCCTCCATGACGAAGCGGGACAGTAAGCTTGCGGATGGGTTTTGCATGCAGCCCCCCAGTCGGGTTTGTTCAGGTTAAAGATTCGGGTCGAAGCAGTCGTCGGGCTGTTGCCCCGCATCCGGCATTGGCCGGAGCCCGCGTCCTTTGGGCTTCTCCGGGCACCTGCCCGGAGATCCTTTATCCATGCGGGTTTCCGGAGGAGTCCCCGGAGAGGCCCTGTTTACAAGGGGTTCCGGGCACCCCCTCGGAGATGCCCTATCCATGCGGACTTCAGAGCGCCTCCTCGGAGATGCCCTGGCCACGCGGATCTCCGGGCAGCCACATCAGCAAGGCAACGGATCAGCGCGCCAGCCACTTCTCGCGCTCGAAAACCCCGCGCGCCCGCGCCGTGTCCTGCTCAATATACTTGCGCAGTTCATCGCCGCTCATGAAGGCGGCTGTCTGCGAAGTCCGCTCGATGTAAGCCTTCCATTCCGGCGTGTGGCGTACCTTGTCCATCACCTCGGAGTAAAAACTCACAACCTCCTGCGGCACGCCGGCGGCCAGCCAGATTGTGCGTGGCATCTGATAGGCGTCAATCGGCACGCCGGCTTCGCGGCAGGTCGGGATATCCGCCCAGCTCATGGTCTTGGTGACCTTCTGGCCGGCGGCCATGCGCTTGCTGCTGAATACGCAGAGCGGGCGCACCATGTTGGCCTTCCATTGGCCGATGTTCTCGTTCGGATTATTGACGTTCGAATCAATGTGCCCGCCGGCCAGCTGAACCGCCGCTTCACCGCCGCTTTTGAACGGGATATAGGTAAATTTGCCGCCCGTAGTTTCGCTGATGATGCTGACCAGCGTCTGGTCGGTATCCTTGGATTGCGAACCGCCCATGCGCAGTCCGTCGCCCTGCTTTGCCGCGTCGATGAAGCTCTTGGCGTCCTGGATCGGCGACTTGGCGTTGACCCAGATCAGGAATTCATCGAGCGCCATGGCGGCGACGGGCACGAATTTGTCAGCGGAATAGCCCATTTTGGCGACCAGCGGCAACAGATATTCGTTGTTGGTGCCAAAGGTCACGCGGTGCGGATTGGTCTGCTCGCTGGAGCCATAGACAAAGCCTTCGCTACCCGCGCCGCCGCCTTTATTGACGACCACGATCGGCACGTTCATCAGCTTGTTCTTGATAATGATCGACTGGATGGTGCGGGCAAAGGTATCCGTGCCGCCGCCCGCGCCGCTAGTGACGACGAATTCGACGGGTTTTTCCGGCGTCCAGGCGGCTTGCGCCGTCGCGCAGAACAAAGGGAGTGCCGTTGCCAGCGCAACGGTCAGCGTTTGGGGTTTGAACATGAAGGCGCTCCTTGAAAATTGCAGTGGAACCGCATGGTTAAAAGTGCTGCGTGCGTGAATCGAAGGCCACAGCGTCGTGCCTGATCGCCTCAGGCATTGCCGGCAATACGCTTTTCCGAAGCCATTTTTGCCGCCATCAGGAAGGCGGCGCGGGCGGCGCCGACGTTGGCAACGCCTTTCCAGGCGATGTCGTAAGCCGTGCCGTGCGCAGGCGTACAGATCGGGAAGGGGAACCCGCCCAGCAACGTGACGCCCCGATCGAAGCCCATCAGCTTCATGGCGATCTGCCCCTGGTCGTGATACATGGTCAATACCGCGTCGAAGGCGCCACCGCGGGCGCGGACGAAAACGGTATCCGCCGGATAGGGGCCGGAAGCATCGAAACCGCGCGCCACGGCAGCCTTGACGGCCGGTTCGATGATCTCGATTTCCTCGCGGCCGCAATTGCCGCCGTCGCCGGCGTGCGGGTTGATGGCGGCCACCGCAATGCGCGGACGGGCAATGCCGGCGGCGCGCAGGCAGCGATCAGCCAGTTCCAGCTCGGCCAGAATATTTTCGGTCGTGATCGACGAGGCGACTTTCGCCAGCGGAATGTGCGAAGTTACCCGGGCGTTCCAGAGACCTTCCAACACATTGAATTCACGCGCGATGCCCGTAAAACCGATGGTGTCGGAAACAAAACCGATTTCATCCTCGTAACCGGGATATACGTAGCGCATCGCCTGCTTGTTGAACGGCGTAAAGCAGACGGCGTCGACCGCTCCGGCGTGCGCCATGTGCAGGGCGCGGCTGAAGTTATCGATGGCGAAGGCGCCGCCAACCTTCGTCGCCTTGCAGCGCTCGACCTTATCCGGCGAGAGGTTTTCCAGATCGATGAAATGCGGGGCGGGAGCCGGGGTCAGCGGCTCCCCCTGACGGAGATAGGCCAATGCCGGATCCACGCCAGCAACCTGGGCGCCCTGCTCGAAAATACGGCGGTCGCCGAGGACAACGATTCTTGCGGCGGCGCGGATTTCATCCAGCGCCAGCAGTTTTGCCGTCAGTTCCGGGCTGATGCCTGCCGGGTCACCCATCACGAGGGCAATGCGAGGAAGTTCTGAGGCCAAAATCCTTCTCCTTATAGAAAATTCGATATGACCAGACAAAAACCAACGACCTTGCCGATTATGCAGCATTCCGCATGCGCGATTCAATGGCGGCAGGCCGGCTAGGCGGGTTTTGTATGAAGCCGGTTTGTCCGGGTGGTTGCATAACCTTGTGTGCCTTGTTTCTCATACCGCCTATGTCAGGCGTTTGCTGCGTGTCCGCTTTTCGTTGCGTTGTGAAGGAAGTTGAAAGAAATGGGCTAGGTGTTGCCGGCGACGGGGGGCAATGGCGAGGCCGTGAACGCGGCGTGTTTTTCTGAACAATCCGGGCGTTCGGACGGGGCGCGCGAGTTACCGTGTAATGTCTCCTCTGGCAGATTGCCGGCACGCGTTCCGACAATTTCCCGATAGAATCGCGCCGTGAAAAAAATTCGAGCACCGCGCCATGTGCGCTCCATCCTGATCGTCGGTGGCGGCGATATTGCGCGCCGGACATTGCCTGTTTTGTGCGGTCGCTATCGCCTGTTCGTCGTCGTGCGTGATGTGGCGCAAATGGCCTTTTGGCGCGCGCATGGCGCGTACCCATTGCTTGCCGATCTGGATGAGCGGCGCAGTCTGAAGCGTTTGTCCGGCCTGGCCGATATCGTCCTGCACTTTGCGCCGCCGCCCCGGCATGGGGCGGGAGACGCGCGAATGCGCCGCCTCCTCGCTGCGCTGGCGCGCGCGGCGCGGCCGCCCGGACGCATCGTGTATGTCAGTACCAGCGGCGTTTATGGAGATTGCGCCGGGGCGCGGGTGGATGAAACGCGCCCCGTGCATCCGGCGACACCGCGCGCACGGCGCCGTATCGATGCCGAGCGCCAGTTGCGGCGTTTTGGCCGGACGCTGGACACGGCAGTCAGTATCCTGCGCGCGCCGGGCATTTATGCCGCCGGGCGTCTACCGCTCGAACGTCTGCAACGCGGCGTGCCAGCATTGCGTTCGGAAGACGACGTATTTACCAATCACATTCACGCCGATGACCTGGCGCGGCTGGTGTGTGCCGCGTTGCGGCGCGGCCGCCCGAACCGTTGCTATAACGCCTGTGATAACTCCGAGCTTAGAATGGGCGACTACTTCGATCAGGTGGCGGATGCTTTTTCATTGCCACGTCCGCCGCGTATTGCCCGTGCAACGGCGGAAGACACGCTTTCCGCCACCCAGCTTTCTTTCATGAGCGAGTCGCGGCGGCTGGATAACCGGCGTCTGCGCCGTGAGTTGGGCGTGCGTCTGCTGTACCCGCAGGTTGCGGCGGGCATCGCGGCAGCCCGGGCGGAAGCGTGCCGGCAGAACATGGCAGAGGGTATGCCGTAATAGAAAGTGGAATACCCTGGATTCAGGACATCAGGCATAAGGAAACACGTTTGGAAAATTTTTTCGCCACTTGCCCGCGCGGGCTGGAAACGTTGCTTGCCGAGGACCTTGTGGCAATCGGCGCGCAGGGTGTTCAGGCTATACCGGGCGGCGCCCATTTCAGCGCCGACTGGGATGCCTGCTACGCCGCCAATCTGCATTCGCGCATCGCCACGCGCATTTTGTGGCGCGTAGCGCAGGGGCGCTACGCAAAGGAGGAGGATATCTATCGGCTGGCGTATGAGACGCCATGGCCGCGCTGGTTTGCCCCCGAGCGAACGATTCGGGTCGATGTGACAGCAATCAAAAGCCCGCTGAAAAGCCTTGAATTCGTTACCCTGCGCATCAAGGATGCCGTATGCGACCGCTTTCGTGCTGACGCCGGACGCCGACCTGACATTGATACGCGTGCGCCGGAGGTGCGCGTGCATGGCTTCCTGACCGCCGATGGCTGCACGCTTTATCTGGACACGTCGGGCGCGCCCCTGTATCAGCGCGGCCTGCGCCAGAAAACCGTCGATGCGCCGCTCAAGGAAAATCTGGCGGCTGGCATTTTGCGCCTGTCTGGCTGGCAGCCCGGCGTACCGTTGCTCGACCCGATGTGCGGCAGCGGTACGTTTCTCACCGAGGCGGCGCAGATTGCGCTCAATATCGCACCCGGCGCGGGCGGGCGCAGCTTCGGCTTTCAGCGCCTAAAAAATTTCCGGCTGGAAACCTGGAAGAATCTACTCGACGCCGCGCAGGAAGCCGAAAAGCCGGCCCAGTTCGCCCAGATTTGGGGCAGCGATATTTCGCCGGTGGCTGCGCGCGCCGCGCTGGCCAATCTCGATCGCACCGGCCTGCTGCCGGCGGTTACGCTGAGCGCTGGCGATATCCGGGAAATTGCCGCCCCTGCATCGTCCGGTATCCTTGTCGCCAATCCGCCCTATGGCGAACGCCTGTCGGAGCAGGACGAGCTGGCAGCGTTTTACCCGCAGCTGGGGAGTGCGCTCAAGCGTAATTTTTCGGGCTGGGATTGCCATATCCTGACTTCGGATCTCCGTCTGCCCAAGTTGATGCGCCTTGCGCCGAGCCGGAAAACGCCGCTCTATAACGGCGCTATCGAGTGTCGCCTGTTCCGGTTCGTCATGGTGGCGGGAAGCAACCGTTAGTTATAGAGGTCGGCATCAGGCGGCGCGGCGCCGGAACATGATGCCTGACGGCACGCGCATGCAGCGTCTTATGCCGTTATGCGGATTTGAGTGATTTTTTCGGATAGATGTCGAAGCGGCTCGACTGGCCGTGCAACGTATATCCCGGCGGCTGGCCGTCGAGTGGCGGCGCCTGGCGCGGCCGTTTGACGACGACGCGGTGGGAGGCCAGATCGAGCGCGGCCGCGAGCAGGGCCGAAGCATCCCTGTCGTCGCCTGCCAACGGGCGCAGCAGACGCATTTCTTTTTTGACCAGTGCGCTTTTCCGGCGGGGCGGGAACATCGGATCAAGATAAATAACCTGGGGAATATCGGACGGAGCGCTGTCACTATGGCTGTCCCCATGACCATGGCGCCAATCGCGCATGAGCGTGATGGCGTCGCCGACGATCAGGGGCATGCGGGCAACGATGGCCGCCAGTTCGGCATTTTCCGATGCGCGCTGCAGCCCGTCTTCAAGCAGGGCGGCAATCAGTGGCTGTCGCTCGATCAGCCTGAGCGGGCATCCGAGTTGCGCCAGAACAAAGGCGTCGCGGCCCAGCCCGGCGGTGGCGTCCAGCACTGTAGGGCGCAGGCCGGGTTGAATGCCGACCGCCTTGGCGATCATCTGGTTACTACCGCCGCCGAAATGCCGTCGGTGAGCGACAGCGCCGGAGAGAAAGTCGACGCGGACGATTCCCGACGTATGGGCGTCTGTTCCAGACGGAGGCAGATATAGTTGCAATCCCTCGGCGCCGACCTGCAATTGCACGCCGGCTGCCTCAACCGGGCCAACGAGGCGGGAGGAGGATGGAGCTGTGCATCTGTGCTCTGCCGGGTGTGGTGGTGATGGCTGCGGCAGCAGCGGCAGATGCAGGCGTGTTGCCCAGAAGGCCGCCTGTGCGGCGTATTCGGGCAATAGCGGAACGACTTGGATTTGCGACGAGGGCGACAGAATCATGGGTGTGTGTGAGTGTGTGATTCTATGAAAAATGTACGCGAGATTATGCGGGCGACACGGGTTCGACGGATTGAACGAAATTGGGTGGAATTTCGCGCGATCGGAAAATAACCTGATTTCCAGGCGTTTTCCAAAGATTCCCAAGCGGCGATCAAAAATTCTTTCCGCTTGCCAGCGCCAAATTCCCTAATACTTTCTATCTAATTGATTTATAAGTGATTAAATTTGTACGCGCTCACAATCGGTTACGAAAGAATGGAACTTCTGCCACAGACGGTTTTAGGGGGCGGACGTAAACTGCAGTCGTTGCTTCGGTCTCTGCCGCGAGCAACGTTTTGACCCTCCCTGACCCATCGCAACGATGGGATTTACATCCCGTGCCACACCGGCGCGGGATTTTTTTATCCATATCGGCCGTATTTGCTGGCTATTGCGCCGGATTTTCCTGAAGTTTGACCAGAATATGCAGCAGACGATTAACCGGCACGTTGATGTCATGCACCTGCGCGCGGGCAACAACATAGCCGTTCAGGCAGTCGATTTCCGTGCGGCGGCCGTGCCGCAAATCCTGCGCGGTCGAAGAATACTGCTGGGGCATCGTTTGCGCGATGCTGCTGACCGTATGCTGAATATCCGCAGGCACACTGATGCCGTCTGCTGCGGCGACCTGCAAGCATTCCGCCAGAATGGCGCGCATCGTTTCCGGCGCGCCGGGGGTTTGCACGAGCTGACCATAGGGCAGCTGGGTGATTCCGGACAGGGCGTTATAGACGCAATTGACGATAAGTTTGGCCCACAGATCCTCGCTAATTTTCGGTGAAATGCGTGCCGGAATGCCGGCCTCGCCGAATAAGGCGAGCAACATTTGACGATGGCGTGTTTCACCGATGACCAGCTCGCCACGACCGTGATGGCGCATGTGGCCGGGGCCGGCCATTTCGGCGGCGACATAGACTGCCGTCGCAATGACTTCATGCGGCAAGTGCTGGCGTAGCCGTTCTGCATTGTCGATGCCATTTTGCAGACTGAGCACGATGGCAGAGGGAGCCAGATGCGGGGCGAGCTGTGCCGCTGCGGCCGGCGTATCGGTCGATTTAACGCAAAATAGCACGATGTGCGCCGCGTGCGCCGCTTCGGCTTGAGTGCTCGCGGCTACGGCAATTCGCTCGGAGAACGTTGTGGTTTCCAGCCACAAGCCGTCGCGGCGGATGGCATCGACATGGCTTTCGCGGCCGATCAAGACGACATCATGGCCGGCGCGCGCTAACAGGCCACCATAGTAGCAACCCACGGCACCTGCGCCCATCACGGCAATTCTGGTCGGTTCATTCATTTTCATACCTCCTGTAATCCTGCTGTTCACGTCACGACGCCCAGCATACTTCGGGTAGATTTCGGGCAGATGGAAAGATTGTAAACGCGGGCTTTCTCAGGATACTTTTCCTTGTTGCCATGAGATAGCCGATGCGGCGTTTTCATATAAACGCGGGATCTTCCGAAATCGCCCGAATCGCCCAAATCACCCGTTTCCCGATCGCCGCCACCCTATCGCTGTTGAGCTTCTGGCCCATGGCCCTGTTTGAAGGTCGATTGTTGAAATCGTATGCGATATAGGATATCGCCTGCCCCTTGTGTTACATAGCACGTCGGCTTTGAAGATTGCCCACAATGCCCGTCACTGCCCTGCCGCCCGGATCCGATGGTCTGTGACCTTACGCCATGCATCGCCCGCTTCTTCGATCGTCAATGCAGAAGTGGCTGGAATGCCGGTCGGCACCGTCCGGTGCGCAGAATTATAGTGAGGGGAATCCGCTTCCGGACTATTTGCCATCCGCAAAGTCCATGCAAAGTTGATGAAATGGCGCAATGGGGAGTAATGGTACAGGGTTCGACGGTACCCGCCGGTTTGCCTCATAATCCGGCTTCACTTCAGTGCGGTATCTGTCGGTGTTTTGGCCGTCTATCCGCGCCAGCTGGCCTCGCCGGGCGGGTGTTTTTCAGAGCGCGGTGGGTGAGGGTATCCGCCGTCGTTCAACGACCTTTTTATGAATTACGAACTTTTCTCTTTTTTTATGCTGGGCGTTGCGGCGCTGTTTGCCGGTTTTATCGACGCAGTGGTCGGCGGTGGCGGCCTGATTCAGGTGCCAGCCTTGTTTTCGTTGTACCCGGATACTGCGCCGGCGAGTCTGTTCGGCACCAATAAGATTTCCAGTCTTGTCGGCACGAGCAACTCCGCCATCCGCTACGTCCGCAGCGTCAGAATGCCGTGGCGGGCCGCCTTGCCAGCGGCTGCGGCTGCCTTCATTTTTGCCTATCTCGGCTCGATGTCGGTCGCCTGGCTGCCGATCCACCTCCTGCGCCCAATGATTCTGGCGTTGCTCATCGGTGCGGCGATCTATACGTTTTGGCGCAAGGAATTTGGCACGGTTCATGAGCCGCGGCATTGCGGGCGCCGCGAATTCTTTCGCGCCCTGCTGCTGGGCGCGGCGATTGGTTTTTACGATGGATTCTTCGGACCGGGTGCGGGCAGCTTCCTGATCTTTCTCTTCATCCGCGTGTTCGGCTTCGATTTCCTGCATGCTTCGGCGGCATCAAAAGTTGTCAACGTCGCCACCAATCTGGCCTCGATCGGATTCTTCATCCCGCATGGCTATTATCTGCCGCTGGTCGCCGTCATGATGGCCGCCGCCAACCTCACCGGTTCGTTCATCGGCACGCGCATGGCGCTCAGGCACGGCAGCGGCTTCGTCCGCCGTCTGTTCCTCGGCGTGGTCTGCGTGCTGATCGTCAAGTTCGCTTGGGACACCTTCGCGTGAAGAGTGTCGAATTCCGCACCGACAAGCGCTTTATCCGCCGGGCGCGCGAGCTGAAAACCGTCGGCGCCATGGTGCGTCTCTATTGCCGCGCGCACCACCACACCCTTCAGGGCCTGTGCGGCGAATGCAGCACCCTGCTCGACTACGCCCGGCGACGGCTGGAAGCCTGCCCTTTCGGCGATGCCAAGCCGGCGTGCAACAAGTGTCTGGCGCACTGCTACAGCGCCCATCACCGCGAACAGATACGCATCATCATGCGCTGGGCGGGGCCGCGCATGCTGCGCTACCATCCGCTGATGGCGATCCGTCACCTGCTTGCCGCTCGCCGGCCGCCGCCGCGTCTGCCGGAAAAGAAGGCCAGGGTGCGCAAGATGGCGAACTGATGGACACGGCCGAAAGAAGGGTGCCCGCAACCCCTTATGAATAGGGCGTTTCCAGGCAGGTGCCTCTGGAGCCCTTATAAATAAAGGGCTTCAGGGCATGGGCACCGGAGAAGCCCTAAATACGCGGGCTGCAGGCCACCTCTTTTTGAAGATGCACCTGCGCTTCTGCCCCCGCGTTTTTCCAATTCCCCCATTGTGGGGGAGAGGCCCCAAAACCCGCGCGGATAAAGGACTTCAGGGCAGTGTGCCCGGAGATTCCCTGTTTATAAGGGTTTCAGGGCACACCTCTCGGAGATGCCCTAAATACGCGGGCTAGCGGGCAGGTGCCCTGAAATACTTTAAATATAGGAATCGCCACAGCCTGTGCGCTGACCTTTCCCCGCGAGGCTTCTTTTGAAGTTATTGCGCTGAGCGGCAGCGCACCCCGCTGACTTTCTTTGCCTCGCCAAAGAAAGTC
>ERZ773010.97-NODE-97-length-68996-cov-82.887991_pt1 | contig 68996 bp, 56 predicted proteins | sample MGYA00580842_ERZ773010 | MGnify/ENA primary metagenome ERZ773010 (study PRJEB29015, sample SAMEA2737982) | human oral metagenome | biome: human oral; feature: human-associated habitat; material: dental | place: China | collected 2107 ... | reverse complement strand
TGTCGTCCCAGTCTACAGCTACGTCCTTGATGAACTGGAAGGCATCCATGTGCTTTTCGTAGATCTCGGGTAGGTCGGCTGCCATCTGGAGGGGGCTGTACATCGTGACGTAGCAGGCTAGCTGGTTACAGATGGTCGTATTGACGTGTGAGTTGTTGTCAGGATTATACTTGTTGATGTCCATCTGGAAGATACCTGGGGTATAGTCCATAGGGCCACCGATGAGGCGAGTGAAGGGAAGTACCGTCAGGTGGTTAGGCTTGCTACCACCGAAGGCCTGATACTCCTGTCCACGTGCGGACTCCTGAGCGATGAGGTTAGGATAGGTGCGGCTAAGACCGGTCATGTGGACGGACTCATGAGCATTGACCGAGATCTTGTGCTTGGCGGCTTCCTTGACGGCATGGAGGTAGTGGTTGACCATGCTCTCGCCGTAGTGGTACTCTCCTCGGGGGATGATGTTGCCTACGTAGCCACTCTTGACGGCGGAGTAGCCGTTATCGACCATGAACTTGTAGGCCTTCTCCATATGGCGCTCATAGTTCCGTACCGAGCTGGAAGTCTCGTGATGCATGATGAGCTTCACGCCCTTAGCCTTAGCGTAGTCACGTAGCTCGGCGACATTGAAGTCTGGGTAAGGGGTAACAAAGTCAAAGACACGATCCTTGCTATTGCCGAACCAATCTTCCCAGCCGATGTTCCACCCCTCGACGAGGACGGCATCGAAGCCGTGCTTGGCGGCAAAGTCGATGTACTCCTTGACGTGCTGGGTGTTGGCTGCGTGCTTGCCGTTAGGCTTTACCTTGGTGTAGTCGGTCTTACCGATCTTCACGTAGGGAAGATCATCGGTGTATGCCCAAGAGCTCTTGCCGGTGATCATTTCCCACCAGACCCCTACATACTTAATAGGCTTGATCCAGTCGGTGGTCTCATAGGCGCAGGGCTCATTGAGGTTGTACGTCAGCTTAGAGGCCAGGATGTCTCGAGCATCACGGCTGACGATAACTGTACGCCAAGGGGTGTTGAAGGGGGCTTCGATGTGTCCACGATTACCCTGGGCGTCTGGCGTGAGCTCGACACGGAAGGTCATCGTCTTGTCATCTAGATCAAGGTTGATCGCAGGGAAGTCAATCAGTGCAGCTTCGTGCAGGTTGATGTACACACCCTTATCTGTCTTGAGCATCAGTGGAGTCTGAACGCCAGTCTTAGAGAAGGCCGTCTGGGAGCAGTTCTCCGTGAACGCCTTGTCGAAGAGCCCACGTACCTCAGAGAGTCGGCTGTGCTGGTAGTCATACTCCTCGGTGTCGTAGTCGCCAGGGATCCAGTGCGCCTTGTGGTCACCCGTCATAGCGAACTCGGTAAGCTCACGCTTGACGACGTAGAAGTTGCGGTCCTTGCCGCCAGGGAACTCATAGCGGAAGCCGAGCCCATCGTTGAAGAGGCGGAAGCGAATCGCTATGGGGTCGCCGTTGCTTGTCTTCTTGAGGTTGACGAGGAGTTCGTTATAGTGGTTGCGGATCTCCTTGACCTCGCCCCAGACGGGCTTCCAGGTTTCGTCAAAGGTAGATTCCTTCGTTCCGGTGACTTCAAGCCCCTTGTCAAAGGACTTCTTGGCATCCGTCATCTCTAGTCCGAGGTGGCTAGGGCGGATGATCTCCTGTCCATCAGCGAAGGAGAGGCGATACATCGGTGCACCCTCTGCACTCATCGAGAAGTGAAGCTTCAATCCCTTGTTGGGTGAAGAGATCGTCTGGGCTAGCGCACTCCAGCTGGCTGAGAGGGCGACGGCACAGGCGACGATCCAATGTTTAGCTTGCATCATTTGTTGGTCTGTGAATATTACAAAATAAACGCGTCTGTAGGCTGTGATTTTACGAAGCCTAGGCCAAAGTATGGGGACTTCCCTATGAAGGGGGCTGTCCATCAACGGCGGTGCAAATATAGGGAGAATAAGTTACATTCTTTAGTGTCAGATACTTAAATATTTTAGAAACTGAGCTAGATTTTGTTCTTTTGAGCTTGAGAATGCAGATATGCTGACATTTTGCCATAAATCTCATTTTGGCGCTCGTGGGGTCGAGTCTCCATTGCTGGCAAAATGCCATAACTATTTTCTTCCTTTTTACCCCATGGATGTTGCTTTTTCAATAAAATGCCCGCCCTTATAATTCTATTCTTAAAGCTGTCGAGGGGGCTTGGTAGGTGTATTCGCCTTTTCCAGCCTCTAGAAGAGGAGGCTATATATAATATGGTAGGCCGTAGGAGTCGTCGAGCAGAGCTGGGCGGAGAAGTGTGTTAGCGAAGTCTGGGCTTTTCACCAGTGAAAAAGGATCGGGTGGGGTGCTGGATCTAGGAGAAGATGATGAAGAGCAACTAGTAGGCATCAGTAGTGCCTCTCGAGAGGTACTACTGATGCCCCATGAGGGGCACTACTGTTGCCTAGGAAGAGGCACTACTGATGCCTACTAGTTGGTGGACTTGGGGAGGGGATTGAGAGGGCTGTAGAGCGATGGGGAAAATGACGAGGTGAATACCTCGTTCTTTGCAGTATTTCACGAAATTAGTCCTATCTTTGCCAAAAGTTAAGCATATCACTTTACCTCCTACTCGGTACAAGACGAAGCATCATGGTAGATATCAGCACCTCCTTTGCGGGGCTCCAGCTCAAGAGCCCGGTTATCCTGAGTAGCTCTGGCCTGACACGTCAGCAGGAGCGTACGAAGACCTTCGTCCAAGCGGGCGCTGGTGCCATAATCCTCAAGTCGCTCTTCGAGGAGCAGATCCTCCTGCAGACCGAGCACTTGCTCGCGCAGAACGATTACCCCGAGGCTAACGACTATATCACCTCCTACGTCAGGAGCGAAGCCCTCGAGAGCTACCTCCAGCTAGTACGTGATATGAAGGCTGCCCTGGATGTGCCCGTCATCGCTAGTATCAACTGTGCTACGGCTGGTGCTTGGGTAGAATTTGCCGACAAGATCCGTGAGGCAGGGGCAGATGCTCTAGAGGTCAATATCATGCGTCTGGAGACGGAGCTCTTCTTCGATCCAGTCGCTACCGAGGAGCTGTATGTGTCGATCGTCTCTTCGCTCGTCGGGCGTGGACTACCGATCATCGTGAAGCTCTCTCGTCATCATACGAACCTCCCGATGCTCGTCGATAAGCTCCGTGCCGTAGGGGCGGCAGCGGTGACGCTCTTCAACCGCTCTTACCAGATCGACATTGATCTTGACCGAGAGCAGCTCATCGGGGGCGAAGTCTTCTCGCATGAGGGTGACTTCACGGAGACGCTCCGCTTCACTGGGCTTGTCCGAGGGCTCGTGCCCGAGATCGGGCTGGCAGCTTCTACGGGGGTATATACCTGGAGAGAGCTGACGAAGGTACTCCTAGCAGGAGCAGACGTCGCTCAGATGTGCACGGCGATCTACAAGCAGGGGGCACCTGCCATCGAAGAGGCTCTCAAGGGGCTTCGCTACTGGATGATGGAGCATGGCTATCAGAGCCTAGACGAGCTACGTGGACGCTTGAGCTATAGTCGTGTCTCTGATCCAAGCCTCTTCGAACGCCTACAATTCATGAAGTATTTTTCAAATAAGGTGAGCTAGCTTCGGTTAGCTCCTATATGTACGATATATAAGACAAAGACAACTATGACAAAGAAATCAGTAGCAGTAGCTCTCCTTTCGGGTGCATTCCTTTTCTCTAGCTGTGGTGTTAGCAACGCAATCAAGGGTGCTGGTATCGGTGCCGCAGGTGGTGCTGTGATCGGTGCAGGTATCGGGAGGGTACTAGGCAACACGGGTGTCGGCGCTGCTATCGGTGGTGTCGTCGGTGGTACTGCTGGTACTCTGATCGGCAAGAAGATGGATAAGCAGAAGAAGGAACTCGAAGAGCAGATGAAGAATGCTAAGGTCGAGTCTGTCAACGATGGACAGGCGATCCGTGTTACCTTCGACAGCGGTATCCTCTTCGCTACGGGTAAGGCAACTCTTAGCACGAGCTCTCAGCAGGAGCTTCGCAAGTTCGCTGCTAACCTCCAGTCTCACACGCAGACCGACATCCTCATCGTAGGTCACACGGACAATACGGGTTCGGACAAGATCAACGAACCCCTCTCTCTGGATCGTGCTGGTAGCGTTCGCTCCTTCCTCGCTTCACAGGGTGTCTCTGCCGCTCGTATGCAGGTAGAGGGTAAGGGTAGCCGTGAGCCAATCGCTGACAACAGCACAGCAGCAGGACGTCAGGAGAACCGTCGCGTCGAAGTCTACATCCTACCTAACAAGGCGATGATCGAGGCTGCACAGAACGGTACGCTCAAGTAGTCCCTCCCCCCTTTCATACAACCTAGGCGGTCATCTTACCTTCGGGTGGGGTGACCGCTTTGCTTTGATGGACGGTAGGCGTGGTGCTTGGTCGGGCTTTTGTCTTTGGATTAAGTCGATATAGGAGAAGAGGTCAAGCTTCTTCGGGGCTAAGGTGATGCTTTCTCTCGATGGAGATATAGCTCTCTAAAGGGCTTCCTCGGTAGCCTCTTCGGAGAAGCAGTCTTTTGCCGTATCTTTGTCCCCAGAAGACCTCGGTGGTGGATAACCGAAACCAACCAAAGCCTTTGCCCCTGAAGTGGGTTTGATTTAACTAATGAAACGGAAGACTCTCCTCCTGCTAGCTCTTGTAGTTAGCCCTATGACCAGCGCTCTGGCGTCACTGACCGCTGACAGCATCCATCTCCTCGAAGATGTGGTGGTGCGGGAGCGTGTCCTGCGTCGGGAGGTCTTGCCGGTGCAGACGCTCTCAGGAGCGCAGCTTCAGCGTCTGAGCAGTGTCAGCGTGGCGGATGCTCTGCGCTACTTCGCCGGTGTGCAGATCAAGGACTATGGAGGTGTAGGCGGACTCAAGACGGTGAACGTACGAGGGATGGGCTCCCAGCATGTCGGGGTCTTCTATGATGGCATCCAGCTAGGGAATGCGCAGAATGGGCAGATTGACCTTGGGCGCTTTTCGCTAGATAATATGGAGGCAGTCTCCATATATAATGGGCAGAAGTCAGCCCTCCTTCAGCCTGCTCGGCACTACGCTTCCGCCTCGGCACTCTACCTCACGGCACGACGACCTGCCTTGGACTTCGCAGGGGATCATCGCCTGAAGACTTCGCTCCGACTAGGCTCTTTCTCTACGATCAATCCCTCTGTCCTCTGGGAGCATCAGCTCTCGTCACGCTTGAGCTATTCTCTCAGTGGCGAGTATCTCTACACCTCGGGGCGCTATCGCTTCCGCTATAAGAAGCGAGACGGATACGATACCGTCTCGATACGTCACAATGGCGATGTGAGAGCTCTTCGTCTAGAGGGGGGACTCTGGGGAAAACTCCAGCATGGCTCGTGGAAGGGGAAGCTCTACTTCTACGACTCCGAGCGAGGCTACCCCGGTGCCGCTGTGCGAGAAGTGCCTGGTGCCTTTCGCCATGAGGATCGACAGTGGGATCGCAACTTCTTTGCGCAGGCTTCACTACAAGAGTCTCGTGGGATCTACTCCTACCTCGTGCAGGCGAAGTATGCGAATGACTACTTGCACTACCTATCGGATCCTCGGAAGGATGTATCCACGATGTATGTCGATAATCACTACCGCCAGCAGGAGGGCTACGTCTCGCTAGCACAGACGGTCGACTTGAGCTCTGCCCTACAACTAGGGTTCTCGACAGACTTGCAGTATAATACGCTGGATGCCGATCTCTATGACTTTGCTTATCCAGAGCGATGGTCGTTCCTCTCCGCTCTCTCTGCTACCTATACCCACGATGAGCTGCGGATACAGGGAAGTCTCCTGCATACTGCCCTGCGAGATCAAGTCAAGGAGGATGAGCCTGCACCTGCCAAACGAGTCTTCACTCCAAGCTTAGTCCTGAGCTATCGCCCAGGGGGAGGAGATCTCCAGCTAAGAGGCTTCTATAAGCAGATCTTCCGGATGCCGACCTTCAATGATCTCTATTATACCTTTATTGGCACGAAGAGTCTTCGTCCAGAGTACACTACGCAGTATGACTTTGGCTTGACTTGGGGGAAGAGTCGTACACACGGCTATCTCCGTCGCTGGGAAGTACAGGTCGATGGCTACTATAATGAGGTGATGGATAAGATCGTCGCCGTGCCGACGTCGAACCAATTCCGCTGGACGATGCTCAACCTCGGTAAGGTGCGTATCGTCGGGGTGGATCTTAATAGCCAGCTAGACTTTCAGGCTGGAGCTTTCACCGGTGGCTTGCGCTTAGCTTATACCTTCCAGCGGGCGCAGGACGTTACTGATAAGGGGAGCGCCTACTATGGCGGACAGATCCCTTACATCCCTCAGCATAGCTTCTCCATCATCCAGAGCCTTGGGTGGCGAGGATGGGAGCTACTCTATAGCTTCATCTATACGGGAGAGCGCTATGATGCTAGTGCGAATATCCGAGAGAACTATGTTCGCCCGTGGTATACGCATGACCTCTCCTTGACACGCACCTTCGCCCTAGGGCATCAGACCTTGAGGGGGACACTGGAGGTGAATAACCTACTGAATCAGCAGTACGAGGTCGTTCGCTCCTATCCCATGCCTGGGACGAACGTGCGACTCCGATTTGATTGGACTCTGTAATGAATACCAAAATCCGAACTCTTCTTTCCCTTTTCTCCCTGCTTCTTGTCCTTGGCTTCACTGCCTGCCGGGGAGAAGAAGAGATTATCCCCTCCACCAGTACCCAAGTAGGTCTCCCCGAAGATCTAAAGGATGTGGGAGGCTTCTATCTCCTCAATGAGGGGAATATGGGGAATAATAAGGCTACACTTGACTTCTACAGCTATGCTACGGGAGTATATCGAAAGAACATATTCCCCGAGATGAACCCTAAGATCACCAAGGAGCTAGGAGACGTAGGGAATGACCTGAAGCTCTATGGGACTCGTCTGTGGGCTGTCATCAACAATTCGAACCTTGTGGAGGTCATGGATGCGCGAACGGCCAGGCACATTAGTGCGATCCCTGTACCCAATGCCCGTTACCTTGCTTTCTCTGGGAAGTACGCCTATGTCAGCTCCTATGCGGGAGAAGTCAAGCTGAATGACCCGAATGCTCGCCTAGGCTATGTCGCCAAGATCGATACTGCCACGCTCCAAATTGTAGGGGAGTGTACCGTCGGTTACCAGCCAGAGGAGATGGCTATCCTCGGAGATAAACTCTACGTAGCGAACTCTGGGGGATACCGTGTGGGGAACTATGACAATACCATCTCCGTCATTGATCTGAAGACCTTCACCGAGGAGGGGAAGATCCCCGTGGCGATCAACCTCCATCGTCTACTCGCTGATGAGCAAGGGATGCTTTGGGTGACCTCAAGAGGAGACTACAAGACGACCCCTTCTAGCCTACACGTCGTCGATCCACGACAGCGACGTGTGGTGAAGACGCTTCGCCTTCAGGTGTCGGGTATGACTCGCTACAAGGGTAAGATCTACCTCTATGGACAAGACTATGTCGGGGACAAGAAGGGGGAAGCGAGATATGCGATGATTGACTGCAAGACGCAGGAGGTACTCCCAGGATCATTCATTCCACAGGAGCACATCGCTAAGATCACGACGCCTTATGGCCTGGCTGTTAATCCAGAGTCTGGGGAGATCATCATCGCAGATGCGGGGGACTACCTAGCTCCAGGTACGATCTACGCCTTCTCTCCTAGAGGTGACCTCCGCTGGAAGGCTGAAGCAGGGCAGATCCCTGCACACTTTGCCTTCGTCCCCAAGCACCTGACGCTTGATCCTGGGGACGCTACTCCTGAGAAGCCGAAGTCCGAGCATAGCCCTTACGTCTCTAAGGTGCTGGAGTATCGACCTGGAGTGGGGCAGTTCGTCAATAAGCTCCCTAAGTACGAAACTGGGGATACCGAGGAGACGATGCGAGCTAAAGTCCTAGAGCAGATCAAGGGCAATAACGCCGGTCTGATCACACTCGGAGCTTGGGGGGGCTACGTGACGGTAGGTTTTGACCACACCATTGAGAATAAGGCGGGACTACGTGACTTCCGTGTCCAGGGAAATACCTTGACTAACTGGGGAGAGCCAGGGATCATCTATGTCGCCTACGATAGCAATAAGAATGGTCGTCCTGATCCTGACGAATGGTATGAGATCGCAGGGGAGGCGCATCGTGACCTCGCTGGGATCTCGTGGCTAAAGGATCAGCGATCTCGTGGCAAGGATGTCGCCTTCTACCGAGACTACGAAGTCACCTACCATCGTCCGACTTCCGAGGGTAGGCCTGCTACGGACATCCCCGAGTATATCCGCTGGGTCGATAATAAGGGAGGCTCGGGCTATATCCATAAGAATCGCTTCCATGATCAGACTTATTACCCTGCTTGGATCCAGACCCCGACTTACACGCTCAGAGGTACACGTTTGCCTCAGAATGGGTATAACTCTAAGACGGATGGGACAGAGCTTCACATCCTGATGCCCTTCGCCTATGGCTATGCAGATAATGCAACCAATAGCGATGACGAAGCCTCCATTGATATAGCGTGGGCGGTAGACAAGCACGGGAAGCCCGTTCATCTACCCGGGGTAGACTTTATCCGCATTCAGACCGGCGTCCTACAGGATAATGGCTGGATCGGCGAATGCTCCACCGAAGTAGCAGGTGTCCTCGATCTGCACTTGCTCGGGATTAAGACCAAAACTAGAACGTTCTAATTTAACCTATTCACTATGCATTATCTTCCTAAGTATGGCTCACTCGTAGCCTGTACGCTTCTCGTGGCTCTGGCTTCTTGCCGTGTCCATGATGATCAGCCCGCTCCCGAGACTCGCTTTGACACGGAGGGAGTGAAGATGCTTTCATCAGAAGTCATCAATAATCTTCATCAGTTAGATACCGCACATCTCACCGCTGCTGGGGAGGGGATTACAGACCCTACAGCTGTCACGTGGTATGTGGAGAACAAGAAGGTTGGTCAGGGTAAGACCTTCGTCTTCTCTGAGCGTCTCCCAGGCTCTTACGAGGTGATCCTTCGTCAGGGCAATAAGGGGCTTGCGAAGACGATTACGGTGCGTCCTCGCTTCACCCAAGGAATGTTCCTCCTCAACGAAGGGAACTATGGGAATGAGACCGGTACACTGACCTACATCGACCTGTCGAAGCAGTTCGTCCTCGACAGCGCCTATCAGCGCATCAATCCCAAGCACAAGCTGGGTAATGTCGCCGAAGACCTTGTCTTTGCTAATGGCAAGATGTATATCATCGGCCAGCGTGTGGAGAATGGGGCAGAGGGGCTACTCACTATCGTGAAGCAGGAGAGCCTTGAGCGTCTTCATGTGCTCAATGATAAAGCCCTCGCAGCCCTTACACCCACCCACATCGCCGTCGTAGGGGATCTCATCTACCTTCGCACGGATAATGGCGGTATCGTCGTCGGTAGCGAGACCGGTGGCTTCGAGAAGATCCCTGGCACCGAGAAGGCTAAGAAGATGCGTATGGTTACCCTGGGTCAGCGTGTCTATGCGATCTCGGAGACGAATAAGATCATCGTCCTGCAAGGGAAACAGCTTATCGCTACGTTCACGCTTCCTCAGGGTGAGCTCTCCTCGATCGCTCCTACAGAGGACGGGAATCTCTGGCTGGCCTATCAGAAGCCTAACACCTTGGCTAAGCTCTCCTCGGACCCTCGTGAGCTCAAGATCCTCGCTGCACATACCGTAAACCAGAGCCTCGAAGCTTGGGGTGCAGCGTCTATCATTGCGCCCTATGGGGATAAGATCTTCTTCGCTGAGCAGAACCGCAAGGTTTACGTCCATGACTTCAAGGACTCCTCGACCAAACTCTTCTTTGACTTCCAGCAGGTAGACACAGGAGACTTTATGAAGATGTACTATAACAGCCTTGGGGTCGATGCTCAGGGGAATGTCTACTTCGCAGGGATAAATGACTGGGGGACGTATAAGGAGAAAAATCGCTTCGCTGTCATCATCGGTAAGACCCAGAGCTTAGCTCTAACGAAGGATAAGATGAACCCCTTCCCCGCAGGGTTCTTCGCTATCCCCAACAAGAAGTAAATCCAGAGGCTCCCAAGAGAGGATCTGTTTTCCCAACTAGTAGGCAACAGTAGTGCCCCTCGAGAGGCACTACTGTTGCCTCTGAAGGGGCACTACTGATGCCTCTTTTGAGGTAACACTGATGCCTCCCCCGAAGAAGCCCTTCCGAAACAACGAAAAAGAGGGGGTGTCCCCTCCCAATAATCCACTTTAAATTTGTTAACGCATGAAGAAGTATCTTCACTCCGCTCTTGCCGTAGCGCTCATGGGCGGACTGCTAGCTAGCTGTGGCAAGGACTCGGTCTCTACCCCACAGCTTGCCCCTGAGGCTCGTGTAGCCGAAGGTGTGGCAGAACTCTCAGGCTCCCTACGTCAGGATAGCTTGGCGCTAGTTAGCCTTTACCAAGCTCTCAACGGGGAGTCTTGGGTTCGCTCGAACTACTGGCTCTCTGGCCAGCCCGTCAGCAAGTGGGCTGGTGTCAAGGTCGCAGACGTGGCTGGTAAGCCTCGTGTCGTAGCCCTAGCGCTTGGTGCCAATGGCCTGAAGGGTGAACTCCCAGCTGCTATTGGTGATCTAACGGCTCTCCGCTCACTTCACCTGCAGTACAATAAGGATCTCACGGGTAAGATCCCTGCTGAGCTCTATCAGCTTCGCCAGCTACGTGGCCTTTTCTTGGGCTTCACAGCACTTACGGGCGAGCTATCAGAAAGCCTAGCGAACCTTACCCAGCTCGATACGCTTGACCTACGTACTTCTCCCTACGAACTCTCCTCTTCTTGGGACGGAAACGAGAAGACAGCTCGCGATCATCGTGCTAATCCAACGACTCTCTCTGGTAAGCTCCCAGTGGCTCTCGGACAGCTCCGTCAGGCCAAGGTCATCGACCTCTCTCATCAGAGCTTCACGGGTGAACTGCCTAAGGAGCTCGGTAACCTCGTGCAGCTACATACGCTTGCTCTCTATGGGAATAAGCTCACTGGTGAGATCCCTGCTAGCTTGGGCGAACTCAGAAGCCTTCGTTCGCTCTCTCTCGGGAAGAACCAGCTCTCGGGTGCACTGCCTGCTTCCCTTGGTCAGCTCCGTGAGCTTCGTGAGCTACTCATCAGCTTCAACCGCCTCTCAGGTGAGCTTCCTGCCAGCCTAGGTAACCTGAAGCGTCTGGAGAACCTCAACCTCGAGCACAACCAGCTCTCAGGTAAGCTCCCCGAAGCCCTTGCTTCGCTCACGGGGCTCTATCAGCTCTATCTGAATGATAACCGCTTCGAAGGCGAGATCCCTACGGACTTCGCTGGCGCTCATCAGCCCAACCTCCTATGGGTGAATCTGGCGAACAATAACCTCACCGGTCTTGTCCCCCTACGTGTACGTCGCTACCTGCCCGATGCGTCGAAGTATGCAAAGATCAAGGGGCTCCCTGACTATGGTTATACCGTCTTCGTCCTCTCGGGTAACCGCCTGACGGGTGCTATCTCTTCCGAGTATCTCCAGTACCAGAAGACGCTGAAGTTCCTCCTCCCACAGCAGGAAGGATTCGGCTTCTCTAACCTCAAGTAATTATTTAGCCTTCCTACACGTGACAGCTGTCGCGGGTAGGAAGGCTTTCCTTTTATTTCTTTAATCAACCAAACAAACTATGAACAAGAAGTTCATCGCGCTCGCCCTAACACTTTCTCTAGGCCTCACAGCCTGCCGTCTGCACAAGGATGAGCCACAACCCAAACCTGACACTAACCAACCCCAGCCAGAGCAACCCAAGGAGCCCGAAAAGCCAGCTCAGCCCGAGGCTAAGATCGTCATCGAGGGCGGTGTCCTCAAGAGCTACCCCGAGACGAAGGTCGCCGGAGATGGCGTAGTAACGCTAGAGGCTACGGTCACGGAGATCGGAGATGGCGCCTTCGCTGGCAATACCAAGATCAAGACACTCGTAGCACCTGGGCTGAAGAAGATCGGTGCTCGTGCCTTCGCTGGTGCCACGGCCTTCCATCTGCTTGACCTCTCTAGCTACAAGCCCGAGGGACAGAGTGTTTACCCAGAGACGGCACTCGATGCTTTCCTCGGTACGCCTGCCGACAAGATCGTCAAGATCCCAGCTAATCCCAGCTATATCGCTTGGTTCGAATACATCGCCCTCCATACCTTCGGCGCTATCGATGGCTTGCAGCCTAACCTGCCTGCTGGTGCTGTCGTAGAGAATGGCGAACTGAAGTCTCTCCCCAAGGGCTACAGAGCTCAGGCTAATGGGCTACTTGTCCTTCCAGAGACGGTGACGAAGATCGGAGAATCCTTCCTATATAGAGATCAGGATAAGGGACGTACCACGATCAAGCTCATCTATGGTACAGGCGTCAAGGAGATCGCTGACGGCGCTTTCTCAGAATCTTACATCTACTTCGCTCACTTCCCCAAGCTTGAGAAGATCGGTTCGGGCACCTTTGGTAGCCTTTCTGGACTGAAGGCGCTATCGTTCCCCGTCCTCAAGGAGATCGGTGATCTTAACTTCCTCGCTGCTGGTAGCACGAACAAGCATTCTCTCTTCTTCGTCTCTATGCCAAAGCTAGAGAAGGTCGGTAAGGGTACGTTCGCTGCGACACTCAGCACAGTCAAGACGCTTATCCTAGGTGCGAAGCCAACCATAGACAAGACTCCTTATACATCCGATATGCTTGATGCTCTAAAGGGAGATTGGGCACCATTCTTCTTTGATGACCAGATCTCCTTCGCAGGGAAGCGTGTTGCGGAAGCTACGCTCTACGTTTCGTCCGCTGACCTCGCTAGCTATGGCGTGAAGGTAGGCGAGAAGTGGGAAGGCTTCACCGTTAAGGAGCTGAAGTAATCCCCTTCTTCGTGAAGACTACACATCTATTACTCCTAACCCTAGGTCTTCTTGGCGGTGTCGCTTGTACCCGCCAAGAAGCACCTCGGGAGTTAGGGACGCAGACGCCTACCACTCCCTCCGAGCCTAAACCGACGCCCCAACGCCCTTATACAGGCTATGAGGGCTATATGCTACTCTACGATGCGGGCTTGGTGCAGGTGCTCACCGCCCAGCCTGATGCAGTCGGAGGGACTCCACATCTCTACCTCCTCGATCGTGAGGGGAAGGTCGCGGGAGAAGTCCTGGCTGATCATCTCCGGGACTACGAGGGCAAGGGGAGCTTCTGCGATGGATCCCTGACGGAGGCAGGCCCCTATCTGGCGCTCCTGGCAAAGTATGATTTCACCGACGAACGCAAGCATCAGTCCCGCCTCCTCCTGCTGGATAAGCGCACGCTGAAGCTCGTCAGCAATCGTCTCTTTGCCCAGCCTGGGCTGGGAGGGGATCAATGGGTGCGTCAGAGCTTTACCTTAGCCGACGGATCGACTTACCTTTCCTTTGATAAACGTTCGTATTATCTGCTACCTAAGGAAGGGATGGAGATGACCAAGCTCTCTATGTCCTTAGCTTATGCCAAGGGGGCCTATGCTTGGGGGGATAAGGGTTATTTCTTCCTCGATAAGAACGAAGCCGTATATCAGTTCTCCTCGGGGCAGGTGAAGCCTACCCGTCTACCTCTCTTCGCAGGGACATCTGTCCACCGTGTCTATCCAGCGGGTGGAGCGTGGCTCGTCTTGCGGGATCAGCAGGCTCGCTATCAGCTCTTCTCGATGGCTACGGGGAAAGTCGTAGCTCGCTTCCATCTAGGCGAACCTGCTGGGCGTACGATGGTCTATGATGAGTCCACGAAGCGTATATTCTATGGAGGTGATAAGAGTGGGCGCACGGGTGCTGATGCTAAGGAACGCTCGGTCTTTGTCTCTCACTTGACGGAGCAAGCCTTTCAGACTGCTGGAGCAGCCCCTTGGTTACCTGCGGAGCCCTTCTATCGTCTCACAGGGCGTACAGAGAGTGACAATACGATAGGGATGCAGCTACAGCTTGGCTTGGCGGCTGATCGTCGTCAGCTTCTCGTCTCTTGGCTCGACGAAGGGCGAGGAGGACCGCATCTTCATCCGGTGAGCAAGGCTGTCAGCCTGTCTCTCGATGCTTCTCCAGCGGTATCGCTGGGTAGCTATACCTTCCATCAGGCGAGTGATATTCGTCTAATCTCCCCGCTCTCTCGGGTAGAGTAGTCGTAAAGATCTCCCTATAAGCAACGCCCCTCAAGGATCCCGCGAGATCCTTGAGGGGCGTTGCTTATGGCTACTTGTCTGTTTATAGCAGGGACTATAGAGGAAGAGGGGCTAATACAGATATTGATTTGCTGATTGATCTATAAAAGAAAAGGGGGTATCGCTACCCCCAACTCGTTGTCTCGCAAGGATTCGAACCTTGACAAACAGAACCAAAACCTGTTGTGCTACCATTACACCACGAGACAAGCCTAAGCAGTTTCTGAGAGGATATATCCTCATGAAACGCAGTGCAAAGATAGCTATATGCCCGCTAATAAGCAAATAGCCCTACGGTGAGACTATTTCTTAGAGGCAGAAGGTCGGGGATCTAAGTGCCAGAGCTGGGTAAGAGGTGAGCTGCTTGGAGTGTAGCACGAAGGCCTTCTTCGAGGGTCATCGATGGACGGAAGCCTAACGCAAAGAGGGGAGAGGCATCACAGCGCCAGTTACGCTGAGCTAGGATAGGGTATTTGTCGTTGTTGAGTGGCGTGATCTTCCCCGTGAGACAAGCGGTTAGGCTACCTACAGAGCAGACCAAGCGTACGATCGGGAGAGGGATACGAAGATGCAAGACGTGCTTGCGACCGACTAGGCGCTGTACAAGTCGTGCAAACTCCTTGTCGGTATAGGTGTCTCCATCGGAGATGAAGTAGCGCTCACCGACGGCTTCGGGCTTTGTCAGGACAAAGAGTGCAGCGCGTGCGACATCGGCACCATAGACGAAGGTGAGATGCTGCTTCTTGCATCCGGCCATAGCATTGATCCCTCTAGCGATGCTCTCGATGGCAATGAGGTAATCCTTGTCACCGGGACCGTAGACACCTGTCGGTAGTAGGAGGGTGTAGGGGAGGCCTGACTGCTCAACATAGTGCTCTGCTAGGCACTTACTTCGTCCGTAGCGGGTATTTGGTCGCTGGGGGAGGTAGGCGTGTAGTGCTTCACCTTCAGGGGCGACATCGCCGTAGCTACTTAGGCTGCTCATCAAGACAAAGCGGTGAGGTGGCTGAGGCAAGCGACCTAGTGCCTCGAGTAGGCGTCGAGTATGCTCGGCATTGACCTCAGCGAATTCTTCTGGGTGGGCCGTCTTTGTGATCCCTGCATTATGGATGACATAGTCCCAGAGTGGAAGATTATCACCTCGGGAGGGGACACTACTCAGGGCTTGTGTCAGCTGGTCGACATCGAAGTAATCGACCTCAATGAGCTGTACTCCCTGCTTAAGGAGCTTCTCTTTAGCGCTGTCTTTACGGACTGCTGCCCACACTTCGTAGCCTGCTTCGAGGGCTTGGTGTACAAGATGTGAGCCGATGAAGCCAGAGGCTCCCGTGATCAAGAGACGCGCCATAGATGGGAAGACGTAGAGGGAGAGTGGAGGAGGTTAGAAGACGGAGAGATGAACGTAGCGCTTGGGGTTCGCCTTGAGGTCTTGCATCAGGCGGTCAGCGTTAAGCACAAGGCTGTCTAGGCGGTTGTAGAGTGAGGGGTCATTGAGGAGTAGTCCTGCCGTGTTGTCCTTCTTGCGTAGCTGTGCCGTGACGCTGTGGAGCTCGCTTGTCGTCTTCTCTAGATGCTGCATGAGGGAGTCGATGCGCATAGCGGCCAGCTGGTCGCTGAAGCGAGCGAACTTACTCGTCATGTACTCTACGTTATTCATTACAGGATTCAGACGCTGGGTTGTTTGGTTGAGCCCGGTGGTCATGTGCTGTAGTTGCTGGCTGGTGCCATTGAGGGCAACGAGGATACTATCGATAGCCTTGTCGTGCAGGAGAGCGTTGATGCGCTCGAGGGTAGCTGTGATGGTCGGCATCATCCCGGCAACATCAGGTAGGATTTGCTCGGAGGCTACCGAGAGGAGGTCACCCTTGGGGCTAATGCTGGGGATCGTGTCCCCCTCGGAGAGGAGATGCCCTTTATCTTGGGCGATTGTGAGGACTACCTCGGAGCCACTCAGTGGGTTCATCTTGATCTTCAGCTGACTCTCGGAGGTGATCCGCACGTGGGGATCTAGGGAGAGTTCGACAGTCGCTCCATAGCCCTTGGAGTAATCGAAGCGCACATCCCGCACCGTGCCGACCTTAAATCCACTGACCATGACAGGGGTGGCTACGGTGACACTATTTAGGTTGTCGAAGTGGGCATAGTAGGTATTGCTCTTCTTGAAAAGCTCAATTCCCTTGAGGAAATTGATCCCAATGTATCCGAGGGCTACTGCCATGACGGCTAGGAGGCCAATCTGTACTTCTTTTTTGATCTTCATATAGAGGAGGTGAGTCGTGATGCTAGAGTAGGGAGGAAGGATTAGAGGCGCTTACCATCTCGGTAGTGGACGATGTAGGCATCCTTGTAGACCGCAGGTAGGGCACGCAGGGCACGCTGAGCTTCTGCTCGAGAGCTCATGTGCTCTAGGAAGTAGCCGTAGATCTTCCCGACACGGATACGCTCTACCGGTGTGGGTAGCTTGCGGAAGCGGGGATCATCGACCTCGATCTTATCTGGAGAGGAGAGGAATTGTACGCGCCAGGTCTCTTTGCCCATGGTCGTCGTTTTCTTGGGGCTCTTCTCTTCCCTAGGGGCGGGAGCGGTCTTGGCTGATGTATCGGCCTTAGGGGACTCTTCTACTACCTCTTGCTGATCCTTAGCGCTGTCTGCTTGCTCTCGGGCAGGGGTAGATACTTGCTTACCTCGAGTAGCTTGGTAGTAGCTGGTGAAGGCTCCAGCGATGGCAGTGGCGATCGTCTGCTGACCCGATTCGCTGAGCATGAAGGCTGCCTCGTTAGCATTGGATAGGAAGCCGATCTCTGTGAGGACGCTAGGCATAGCGGACTGGCTAAGTACCCAAAGGATGTCTTGGCGTACACCACGGCTATAGCGCCCCTGCTGGCGGTAGCGTCGCTGGAGCTTATTCGCGAAGTCTACGCTCTTATTGAAGTAGGCATCCTGCATCAGGTCAAACATGATGTAGCTCTCCGTACTCGTCGGGTCGAAGCCTCGGTAGATCGTCTTATAGTTACTCTCTAGGAGCATGGCCTTGTTCTCACGCATAGCCACGCTGAGGTTGTTGGCAAACTTCGCCACCCCGAGGACATAGGTTTCTGTGCCATAGACACTCGACGAAGGAGCGCTATTGACATGGATGCTGAGCATGAGCGAAGCCTTGTGCTTGTTAGCAAAGTCCGCTCGTGCCTGAAGCCCTACGAAGACATCCGTCGTACGGGTGTAGAGTACCTGTACTTCGGGGTGCGAAGCACGTATCTTGCTCCCTACGAGCTTAGCGACAGCTAGCGTGATGTCCTTCTCCTTGCCGCCATGCCCTATGGTGCCCCCGTCTTTACCTCCATGTCCTGCATCTAGGACGACTGTAAAGAGGCGCTGGGCGAAGGCCATAGAGCCACCGCCCCCGATCAGGAGGATGAGTAGGAGGGATAGGGTAAGTCTGCGTAGGCCACGTGAGCCAAGCCGAGGACAAGACATAGGTCTATTCTGTAGTAGAGGCCGAAGGGATGGACTTCGAAGAAATCGTGATTTAACTTTTTTGTGTTTACAAAGATACGACGCTTTTTATTACCTACGTGCGTAGATTAGGGGAGAACCTGCTCATCTTCCGCCTGTTCCTCCCCACGCTTAGACCCGCTGTCTTGCCAGAGACGACACCGCCCCATCAGGGGATGACCTGATGGGGCGGGGTCGTGTGGAGATGTCTGAGGGAGCGAAGTCACTCGCTAGATGCCGAGATGGCCGTCACCTGCGGAGGGGGCGCCTGTGCCACCGCCTTCTCCCTTGGGCTTGGGTGTCTTGGGCGTAGATGCCTTTCGTGCACCCCTCTTGCGTGGGGTAGGTGCCTCGACACGCTGGAAGGAGACCCCAGGATAGGAGCGTAGGTCGAAGAACTTACGACTCGGGGTGAAGTGCACCTTCGGCTGGGTGATATGCGTGAGGGCATTGAAGTCCTCCAGCTTCTTAGAGGCCTTGCTCTTGAAGGTCGGTATGAGTGTCCCGAGGTCACCAAAGTCTACGATGTCTCCGTTGGCTACGAACTCACGAGCCATCTCGGTGGCGTAGTTGATGACGGCTTCGATCTCCTGCTGGGTGAAGGTCGTACCTCGGGAGAGACGTCCGCAGAAGTCACGAAATCCGATGCGCCCACGACTAGCGGGGATCGCTTGAAATCCTTTGTGTCGCTTCGATGCGTTCTTAGGGTCACGAGGATCGACGAAGTCTCGCTCGCGGAGGTAATAACGGATGGGCTTAGAAGCCTCTGAAGTTGCCATGATGCTTATTCATTTAGATACGCTGCTCGCTTAGGATGCTTGCAGATGACCTGGAGCAGTAAGGGCGGTCGCTGCAAGGGTGCCCGGAGTGGGCTGGAGCACTGTCCTATCGAGCTGGGCTAGGTCACGTATATTCTGACGTGCGGGTTACGTATATTGCGACCTCTGGGTTAGGTATATCGTGATCGAGTGGTTACGTATATTGTAACTTGGTAGCCCCGATAGGCTAGCTCGGTGTGGAGGTGAAGGCGAGTTGCTCTGCCGGCGATAAGCATGTCCTTTGCTTTCCACATCACGAAAGTACTGCGCCATAATACTCTCCTTGGTCAAAACCCACCATAACTGGTCAAAACGATCCAAAGTGGTCGTTAATTGCCTGAAATTAGATCCGACGGTAGGGCTTGTAGCCCTCTGCTGGCTTCCGAGGGACCGCTTCTTCGTCCTTCTTATCATCGTCTCTTGTCGGATTGCCTCTGCGATCTCCTCGGTGGAGGGGTGCGCCACACGCGCTTGAGTGGGATGCTAGGGGATGTGTGGAGTTTTGCATATCTTTGCAGAGCAAACCAAGCACTGGGGATGACCTGGCTTTGACAGCGTGAAGAAGTGGTTTGTAAGCATGCCGTGCAAGGCTCGTGATGCACGCTAATCTCATAGAGCAACAATTCAACTGGCGAAAATAACTACGCTCTCGCTGCGTAACCGAAGTATAGTAAGTTAGCGCTTCATCACGACGACAGACTGTTGTGACGAGACATCACTCCCGTAGCCGTGCTCACCGAGGCGACAGGATCATAGTGGTGTAGGAAATTCGGAGACTCCTTTGCTGATGCCCACGGGGCGAAGGTAGTATCAGTGGGATAAGGTCTAGACCTGGTGGCCTCAGCCATACCCCTAGACCCGACAATCCGAAAGTGAGGATAAGCATGTAGAAAGCAGATTAGTTCCACGTTTGGACCGGGGTTCGACTCCCCGCATCTCCACTAGTGAAGCGATGAGGCGATGAGAGAAGCACAGACTTCCCCCATCGCCTCGCTCTTTTTCCTGGACGCTTCACCTATGTATGAGCAGACTTCAAATATTAGCTATACGATGACCCTATTACGCCCCCTCCTCCGTCCTCTCCTCTATGGAGGACTAACCCTGGCTACGGGTGCCTTGACACCTACGATAGCAGCGCCTACGACGGACACCTTGACGCTCTCCTCGGGATGGACATTTGCCGAGACAGGCAAGACGAACTTCCTGCCTGCCACGGTGCCTGGTGTCGTCCAGCAGGACCTGATCCGTCATGGACAGCTCCCTGATCCCTACTATCGCCTAGCTGAGGATAGCATCCAGTGGGTGGGAGAGCGAGATTGGACCTACCGTTGCACCTTTAAGCTCTCGGCAAAGGAGCTTAGACGTCCGTCAGCGCACCTGCTATTCGAAGGCTTAGATACCTATGCATCCGTCCTACTCAACGGAAAGGAGATCCTTCAGACGAAGAATATGTTCGTCGGGCACGAGGTCGATGTACGACACCTGCTGAAGACGACCAACGAGCTAGAGATTCGCTTCCGCTCTCCGCTGAAGGCTGCCCTACCTCTCTATGAGAAAGCAGGGATCAATTACCCCGCAGACAATGACCATGCGCCCATCCACCTCTCGGTCTTCACGCGCAAAGCTCCCTATCACTACGGCTGGGACTGGGGCGAACGAATGGTGACCATCGGGCCTTGGCGTCCCATACGCCTGCTTCTGCGGGGAGCGGACTACTTCGCTGCCCGTCCGCTCATCACCTATCACCCCGAGCGGGAGCTACCTATCGAGGTGCGACTGCCCGAGGGTGCTGTCGCAGGGCAAGCGGGTCGTCGCCTCTCCTACGAGCTACTGGATGCTGAGGGGAAGACCGTTTTCGCTCGTACGGCACCCCTATCCGCCTTCTACCAGCCGACGAATGAGGGCGGACAGCATGCCGTGCCGAATCTTCGCCTCTGGTGGCCGAAGGGCTATGGTACACCTTACCGCTACGAAGCTCGCTTTATCCTGCGGGATAGGCTAGGGCATTCGCTGGATAGCTTGAGCTTTCCCGTCGGTTTCCGTACCACGGAGCTCGTAAGGGAAGAGGATAAGGACGGACGCAGCTTCTTCTTCCGTATCAATGGCAAGCCTGTCTTCGCCAAGGGAGCCAACTATATCCCAGGGACGATGATGCTCCCGACCCGCACAGATAAGCAGCTCCGTCAGCTATTCGATGACATGGAGGGAGCGAACTTTAACATGGTGCGCGTGTGGGGCGGTGGTACCTACGAGAATGACGCCTTTTATGACGAGGCAGATGCACGTGGGATCCTGGTATGGCAGGACTTTATGTTCGCTTGCACGGCCTATCCAGGTGATGAGGCCTTCCTCCAAGACGTCCAAGACGAGCTTCGCTATAACATCCGTCGCCTGCGCCAGCACCCAAGCATAGCGACCTGGTGCGGAAACAATGAGATCCGTGAGGGGCTCAAGTACTGGGGCTGGGCGAAGAAGTATCCCAAGGAGGTCTATGAGACCTTCTGGAGCGACTACAATAAGCTATTTGGGAAGCTGATCCCCGAGACCTTGCAGACCGAAGACCCCTCTCGTCCCTATATCGAGAGTAGCCCCGACACGGTCAATTGGGGGCGCCCTCATGAGCTAGGGCTTGGTGAAAGCCACTACTGGGGCGTATGGTATGGTCGTGAACCCTTTGAGATCCTACGGGAGAGGATACCACGCTTCATGAGCGAATTCGGAGTGCAGTCCTTCCCGATGCTATCGAGTATCGAGCGCTTCGCACGCCCCGAGGACTACGACCTTGAGAGTGCGGTGATGAAAGGACACCAGAAGAGTAGTATAGGCAATGATGTCATCCTCCACTACATCCGACAGGATTACCCCGAGCCCAAGACCTTTGCCGACTTTGTCTACCTCTCGCAGGTCATGCAGGGGCAAGGTATCGCCCTTGGACTCCGTGCCCATCGTGCCGCTGCTCCCTACTGTATGGGTACGCTCTACTGGCAGCTCAATGATGCCTGGCCTGCTGTCTCGTGGTCAAGCATCGACTATTACGGCGCTTGGAAGGCGCTACACTACCAGACGAAGCGGGCCTTTGAGCCGATTATCCTCGTCCCCGACACGGCTAAGGGTAAGGTCTTGATCGCCCATGATCCGCTACCGAACTCTGTCAATGCCTTGCTTGAGGTCAGTATCTACGACTTCTCAGGGAACCTCCATCGGGAGATCTCCCACCAGCCCGTATGTCTCGACTATGCACTGAGTGTGGAGACGCTCCCCATGCCTGACTATGTCCTCGACTTAGATCAGGAGACGGCACGCAGATCCTATATCCACTACCGACTAATCGAGCAGGCGACGGGTCGAGAGCTAGCCTTCTTCGTCGACTATGCGGCTAAGGTCAAGGATCTAGACCTCATGCCTGCGGCTAGCTATACCCTATGTCACTGGAAGAGCGATGAGGGCTATACGGTCGAGCTGTACTCTGGTATCCTCCTCAAGGATGTGTATATCGATACCGGGAGCCCTGACTGGCACGTGTCAGACAACTTCTTTGATGCCCTCCCAGGTCAGACTTACCGCCTGCAGATCACGCCTCGAGCTGGACTGTCGAAGAAGCCTGCCGAGCTGAAAGGACTACGTCTGCGCCACATGGGTAGCGTCTTGCCTCACTAGACGACCAGACTCTCTCTCGGGGAGGTATAGCTCTGTGAGCGGAAAGCATAACCTTCGCCAGCGGGAAGCTATAGCTTCGCTGGAGAGAAGGTTTACCTTGCTTGATTTCGCTCCCTAGCCCCACTCCTAGAGCGCACTAGGCCTCAACAGATCGCCCCCGAAGGCTCTCCACGGAGAGCCTTCGGGGGCGATCTGTATCTTAGGGCTTATGGCTGGCTTAGCCCTCTGTCGGGAGGACGAACCCTTCGGCTGGGCGAATGGGCTTGCCGATGAGTGTCGCCGAGGTGGCTGACTCGATGAGCACCTGGACATACTGTCCGACACGATAGCCCTGCTTGTCGAAGACCACGACCTTATTCTGCTGGCTTCGCCCGAAGAGCTGTTCGCGGGAACGCTTGCTGAAGCCTTCGATGAGGACCTCGACCGTCTTGCCGATGTCACGTAGGTTGCTCTCGAGGGAGAGCTGGGTCTGTAGGTCGATCATCTCCTGCAGTCGGCGGATCTTCGTCTCCTCGGGGATGTTGTCCTCGAGGTACTTCGCTGCATAGGTGCCAGGGCGCTCGGAGTACTTAAATAGGAAGGAGTTGTCATAGCCCACCTCCCTCATCAGGCTAAGGGTATCCTGAAAGTCCTCTTCACTCTCGTCGTGGAAGCCACAGAAGATGTCCGATGTGATCGCACAGTCGGGCATAGCCTGACGAATCGCAGCTACTCGCTCGAGGTACCACGCACGTGTGTAGTTACGCTTCATGAGCTTTAGGATGCGGTCGTTACCAGACTGTGAGGGGAGATGGATATGCTTGCAGATGTTAGGGTACTTGGCCATGATGCTGATGGCCTTGTCATCCATGTCCTTGGGGTGAGGGGAGGTGAAGCGGATGCGGATGCCTGGTACGGCTAGGGCAACGGCCTCCAGCAGGTCACCGAAGTCATAGGTGCGGTCTTTGTCCTCGAATCGGTAGGAGTTCACATTCTGTCCCAGGAGCGTGATCTCACGATAGCCCTTGGCTTCGAGGTCCTTGCACTCACGGATGATACTCTCCAGCTCTCGGCTACGCTCACGTCCACGGGTGTAAGGGACGATGCAGTACGAGCAGAAGTTATTACATCCACGCATGATCGATACGAAACCCGAGATATGGACGCCACCGAGCTTGAGGGGGAGGACATCCTTGTAGGTCTCGGTGGTAGAGAGCTTGACGTTGATCGCCTTCTCTCCACGCTCGACCGCTCCGACTAAGTTGGGCAGATCGAGGTAGCTATCGGGGCCGACGACGAGGTCGACATGGTGCTTCTCGATAAGTTCCTCCTTGGCACGCTCGGCCATACAGCCGAGGACGCCGATGATAATGCGACGACGCTTCTTCTTTCGGATAGAGTGATAGTAAGCTAAGCGATTGAGGACCTTCTGCTCTGCGTTGTCTCGGACGGAGCATGTGTTGAGGAAGATCGCATCGGCGAGCTCGGGATCCTCGGTCAAGTGGAAGCCATCCATCTGCATAATCGAAGCGACGACCTCACTGTCGGCGACATTCATCTGGCATCCGTAGGTCTCGATGTGTACGCGACGGGGCTGTGAGATAGGGGTATCCGGTTGGTTATGATCGATCTTGCTCATGCGTGTGACGTAAGTTGAAGTGATAATATATCGACCTCGCTAGCCCCTGAGATCAAGGGTTATTCGCTAGGAGGTAAAAGAATAATGCTTATATTTGCATGGAAAATGTAAGATTTTTCATAGTTAAGGTTTTGGTTAATAGGTTGGAGCTGGCTGGGAAGCCGGCTCCGCTTGCTTTATACCAGATACCTTAACGATCATCTCCTTATTTCCCATCGTTATTTATCCTCGTGCGCTAGGGAGCATCACCTATACGTAGGAAGTGGTAGCCCTCTTGCTGAAGCCATCGTACGGCTTGGGGCATCGCCGTGCGCATATTCCTCTCCGCCTTGATCGAGTCGTGGAAGACGATGATCGAGCCATTGCGTGCGTAGCGCTGGACATAGCTTAGGATCGTCTGAGGGGAGAGCTTGGGGTTATAATCACGTGTCACTACGTCCCACATGATGATCTCAAAGCTATGACTAAGCTCAAGGTTCTGGCCAAAACGTAGGTGCCCATGGGGAGGACGGAAGTAGCGTGAGTGGATCAACTCATGGGCCTTATACACATCCTCCATATAGGTCTTCGTCGAGTGAAATATACCCTGGATGTGGTGATAGGTATGGTTGCCTACGGCGTGGCCTCGTCGCTGGATCTCCGCGAATAGCTCGGGGTACTTCCGTACGTTATCCGCTACGCAGAAGAAGGTCGCCTTGATCCCCAGCTCATCCAGCGTATCCAGCACCCAAGGAGTGACCTCGGGGATAGGACCGTCGTCGAAGGTGAGGTAAATGCTCTTCCCGGAGATCGCTGGGATGCGCCAGCGAGCTCCGGGGACAAGCATTCGGTACCACATAGGTACACGGCAGAGAAGGCGCTCGATCATCTTTTGGGAGCGCCAAGTCTAGCGAGCAGGCCTTGGATCTGTGCCTCGTACTCCTTGAGGGCGCTACGCTCATACTGCTGAGCGAAGTCTAGCGCATAGGAGAGGGCGGTATATGCCTCCTGGAGGTCACCATGTCGGGCTACCTGATCTAGCTTCTCGGGGCTGAGCTGAGCTGCCCAAAGGAGGGTGCTGATACCACGTCGTGCGATGGCACGTAGGACATGGTCACCCTCCTTCAGTAGGTCTGCCTTGTAGAGGGCATCTGCGAAGTAGAGCGAATTCGTCTCGTAGGGGACATTCTCCTCAAGGATGGTCGTGAGACACTTCTTGAGTACCTGCTGCGCCTTAGGCTTGTTCCCCTGCTCAAGGTAGGCGTTAGCCAGCGGAGTGAAGACCTGATTTCGGAGCGTAGCTACGATGCCACGGGCATTTTCGTCGAAGTAGGTGCCTGGACGGTCAGCCCCGCACCAGCGGAACTTAGTCATCACGGTCTCGTACATCCGGTCTGCGTTGATCTGACCACCACTCTGTGGCTGCTCTTGGATAGGCAGGAGCTGCGCCGCCATCCCGGTCTGTACCATGTGACGATCCATCCCATTGAAGGCATTCCTAGGTGAAGTGATCGCCCAGTAGAGAGGTCTCTCCCAGTTATTGCCTGCGATGAGGTCGAGGACGGATAGTCCACCGAGGTCGACATACTGGCGTCCGGCCAGAGAGATAGGCATCTCAGAGATGACTTCGCCAGCTAGATGCGGGAAGCTACGCTGAAGGTAGGCGGAGGCCTTAGCAGAGTCTACCTGGACGACGAACTGGCTCGTGGGCAGGACGGCAGGCTGATCCTTCGACGCATGCTGGAGTGCCTGGAAGGCATCGGCGATCGTCATGGGCTCGGAGCCCTGTGGATTCAGTAGCGCATAGTTATTATAGTAGTAGTAAGCCTTGGGGAGAAGTCCGAGTGGGAGGGGCTTCCCTTCGTAGGCCTGCTTCTTCATCTGGTCGATATACCAGTCTCCGGAGAGGTAAGAGAGGTTCACCGTGCGGATGTCGGTACGTACTCCCTCGACCTCCTGTGCGTACCAGAGGGGGAAGGTGTCATTGTCTCCGTAGCAGAAGAGCACGGCATTTGGCTCGCAACTCTCGAGGTAGTTACGTCCCATGTCGCTAGCTACGGTGCGACCGGAACGGTCGTGGTCGTCCCAATTCTGACCTGCCATCTGGATAGGGACAAGGATAGCCAGCAGGGTGACGATGCCTGCGTAGATGGGCTGTATAGCTGGAGTGGACTCTTGGTCTTTCTTCTTCGTCTTTTCCTTAGCTCCTAGGAATTCGCTAGCTAGGGTCGACAGAGCGGCAACGCCAAAGCCTACCCAGATAGCGAAGGCATAAAACGAGCCGACATACGCATAGTCACGCTCACGAGGCTGTCCCGGATACTGGTTAAGGTAGAGCACAATCGCCAGCCCAGTCATGAAGAAGAGCATGAAAGTGACCCAGAAACTCTCCATTCCCCTGCGCCCTCGGTTGATCTGCCAGAAGAGTCCGATCAGACCAAGTAGTAGCGGAAGGGCGAAGTAGACATTGCGTCCCTTGTTATCAGTCATTGCTTCGGGCAGCGTATCCGTATCGCCGTAGAAGAAAGCGTCGATGAACGGAATGCCAGACATAGCTCCTCCCTTCAGTAGACCTCCGTCCCCTTGTAGGTCATTCTGACGCCCTACGAAGTTCCAAAGGAAGTATCTCCAGTACATATAGTTGACCTGGTAGTTGAAGAAGTAGGTGAGGTTGTCCCCGAAGCTAGGGATCGTCATATCGTTGTCCTCACGTCCCATCCACGAATTGTACATCTGCGCATGCCCACGGTCGTAGACACGAGGGAAGAGCATCATACCGGCGGATTCGTATTCGGGTTCCTCCTTCTTGGAGCGCACGACATATTCGTCGGGCTGTGATGCATCGGTCTTGTCGATACGGCCATAGATCGGCTCGCCTTCCTTAATCACTGGGCGACCGTCAGAGCCATAGACGTAGCTAGAGGCGAAGGTCGGTCCATAGATGAGGGGGGCTGATCCGTACTGCTCACGCGCGAGGTAGTAGCGGAGGGAGAAGGCGTCTCCGGGAGAGTTCTCATTCATCGGAGGATCGGCAACTGCACGTACGAGGATGACCCCGTAGGAGGAGAAGCCGACAGCGATAGCCACGAGGCACATCTGAAGCAGGTGTATCGCCCGTGCCGACAGTCCCTTGTAGAGATAGAAGAAGGCACCGATCGCCCCTGCGATCACGAGTCCGATGAGGGCATTGCCTATCAAGGGGATACCCATGAGCACGAGTGAGAGGATCACAGCTAGGCGTAGGCGGTGTGAGTCGAGGAGCTTGGCCTCAGAGAGGGCATGCTGTGTCTCGTAGACGCCCCAGATAAGTACCAGCGCCAGCACGGCGAGGTAGACGTAAAGACCGCCATTGTAGCCAAAGCCCAGGACGTTCACGAAGAAGCGATCCCAGTGTCCAGCCATCTTAGGTACACCCTGCACGACGCCATACATCATCAATCCGACCAAAGCGAAGGAGCCTAGGAGAGCTAAGACTGCCCCCTTCATCGAAGGCTTAGACGCTCGGCGGTAATAGAAGACAAGTGCCATGGCGGGGAGGCAGAGGAGATTCAGCAGGTGGACGCCGATACTCAGCCCCATGAGGTAGGCGATCAGCACGAGCCAGCGGTCTGAGCGAGGGTATTCGCTACGCTCTTCCCACTTAAAGATAAGCCAGAAGACGACCGCCGTGAAGAGCGAACTGAAGGCATACACCTCGGCTTCGATAGCGCTAAACCAGGAGGAGTCGGAGAAGGTGTAGACCAAGCTCCCCACGATCCCCGACCCGAAGATCGCGATAGCTTGACCTAGGGTGACGACCTGACCTGTGGGCTCGAAGCCTTGCTTACCGAGATGCGCCTTGGGAGCTAGGACTCGGCGCACCATATGAGTGATCGTCCAGAAGAGGAAGAGGCTCGTTAGCCCACTTAGTACGGCCGAAGTGGCGTTGGTCATCAGGGCTGCTCGCTCCGGACTCCTACCAAGGTGAGAGATGACGTTATAGACCAGCATGTAGAAGGGGGCTCCTGGTGGGTGTCCGATCTCAAGCTTGTAGTCGCAAGCGATGAACTCTGCGCAGTCCCAGAGACTGGCTGATGAACCGATAGTCAGGAGGTAGGTCGCCGTAGCCAGGGCAAAGACGAGCCAACCGATGAGGTTATTCGTTCGATTAAATAGCTTCCAATTCATAGGAGGACGAAGTTGGCTTTCGGGAGCAAGCGTCAAGGCATAAGCTCCCTTATACTGAATTTCCTACAAAGATAGCTATAACGAGTGAGTTGGTATGCTCTATCCGTTCAGGACGACACACTTGCGCCCCCACGAAGGACGGGGGATGAGAGGAATGAGCTGGAGGGTAGGAGAGGGAAAGGCTAACCTCTCTCCGAAGAAAGGTCTACCTCTATCAGAGAGAAGGTAGACCTTAGACCGAGTCAAGGCTATCCTTAGCCTGCTAGGGGCTCTAGCTTGGTCCGTTTCGGGAGCTTTATCTTCTGATCTTACGCCTAGGCATCGTGTATCAAGCGTCAGCCCCATACCTCCAGCGAGGTATGGGGCTGACCTGTAGAGAAGATAAAGAATGTGGGGAGGGGCTACTTGCGTAGGCGCTCTTCGACACGCTGGCGGAGCACCTTGGCTAGCTCTTCGATCGGGATGCGTGCTAGGACGTCTTCGGCGAAGGCATTACTGAGCATGAGACGAGCCTCCTCGAGTGAGATCCCACGCTGACGCATGTAGAAGAGAGCGTCTGCGCTTAGTTGGCCAGTGGTCATCCCATGCGAGCACTTCACATCGTCTGCGTAGATCTCAAGCTGAGGTTTGGACTGCATACGAGCGTCCTTGGAGAGGAGAAGGTTGCGGTTATTCTGATAAGCCTGCGTCTTCTGCGCATCCTGAGCTACGAGTATGCGTCCGGTGAAGACGCCTCGGCTCTGGTCTTGGAGAACGTATTTGAAGAGTTCGTCGGACGTACAGTGGGGGACAGCATGAGCGATGAAGGAGAAGTTGTCCGTGTGCGATGCGCCACTGTTGAGGGCTAGCCCCTGGATCTTCAGGTCGGCCTGCTCTTCAGCTAGGGTGAAGAAGAAGTTATTACGTGTGGTTCCGTTGGAGAGGGTTACTCCAGAGACGTCCACATGGCTATCCTTCATCTGTCGAATGTAGGTGGAGGAGATGCGGATGTTAGACGCATTCGATTCCTCACGATCGACGAGGGTGAAGGAAGCACGTCGTCCGACATAGACCTCCATCGTACGTAGGGTCATCGCAGCTCCGTCGACCTCCTCGGGACAGTCTTTGTAGTAGAGGGCGACCTTAGCGTCATCCTCGACGATGATCAGTGCTCGCTCGATGCTTAGGTGACCTGCCTTGCGAGGGAGGATGCTTCGTAGCGCGATGTGGCCGGGTAGTTCGCTTCCCTTAGGTAGGTAGACCACGAGACCATCAGCGGTGAAGAGCGTGTTGAGGGCTACGAGTCCGTCCTCCGTGGCTGGGGCGATGCGAGCGTAGTGCTCTGCCGCTACCTCGGGGTAGAGACGGACGAAGTCAGACAGACTCCCGACGAAGATCCCCGGAGCGAAGGCTTGTGATGCCCAGTAGGGTGATCCCTCGAGTAGGGTGAGCTGCCAGTCTTGGTCGAAGAGGCTGGGCAGATCGGTGCGCTGGTAGTCCTCGCTCTTGAAGCGAGGTAGTCCCTGCCGAGCGAAAGCGTCATAGGCTGCCTCACGATGGTGCACGAGTAGCTCGGGACGAGCCTGCAGTTCTGCGCTGTGAAGAGCGTAGAGCTCGAGATATTTCTTGGTGATAGCTTCCATAGACACGGCTTATTCTCCGACTTCGTCCTTGATCCAGTCGTAGCCACGCTGCTCGAGTTCGAGAGCAAGCTCAGGCCCTCCAGAGCGCACGATGCGACCCTTGTAGAGGACATGGACGAAGTCTGGCTTGATATAGTCTAGTAGACGCTGGTAGTGGGTGATGACGATGGTGGAGTTTTCGGGGCTCCGTAGCTCATTGACGCCCTTGGCTACGATACGCAGAGCATCGATGTCCAGGCCACTATCCGTCTCGTCGAGGATGGCGAGCTTAGGCTCTAGCATCGCCATCTGGAAGATCTCGTTGCGCTTCTTCTCACCTCCGGAGAAGCCTTCGTTGACTGATCTGCTGGCAAGCTTGCTGTCTAGCTCGACTAGCTCCCTCTTTTGCTTCATTAGCTTGAGGAATTCTGCTGCAGGGATAGGGTCTAGCCCCTCGGCCTTGCGACGTTCGTTGAGGGCAGCACGCATGAAGTTCACCATGCTGACACCAGGTATCTCGACCGGATACTGGAAGCTGAGGAAGAGACCGAGGTGCGCCCGCTCCTCAGGCTCTAGCTCGAGCAGATCCTGACCCTCGAAGTCGACACTGCCTTCCGTAACCTCAAAGGTCGGATGGCCTACTAGTACGGAGGAGAGCGTGCTCTTGCCCGAGCCGTTAGGACCCATGATGGCGTGGATTTCGCCCTTTCCTACGGTGAGATTGATCCCCTTTAGGATCTCTTTATCGCCGATGTTGGCGTGGAGGTTTTCTATCTTAAGCATATCTATCGATCGTGTTATTGTCTGTGTGGGTAAGGGATGGCTAGCCTACGGAGCCTTCGAGGGAGATGGAGAGGAGCTTCTGTGCTTCGACAGCGAACTCCATTGGAAGCTTGTTCATCACTTCTTTGGCGTAGCCATTGACGATCAGTCCGACCGCTTCCTCTACTCCTATGCCACGCTGCTGGCAGTAGAAGATCTGGTCTTCGCTGATCTTGCTGGTCGTAGCCTCGTGCTCGATGATCGCCGTATCATTATCTACATGGACGTAGGGGAAGGTGTGTGCTCCACAGCGGTCACTCAGTAGGAGGCTGTCACACTGGGAGTGGTTACGTGCATTCTCGGCGTTGGGCCCAGCATACACTAGCCCACGGTAGCTATTTTGGCTCTGTCCGGCGGAGATCCCCTTGGAGACGATACGGCTACGGGTATTCTTCCCGAGGTGAATCATCTTCGTCCCGGTGTCTGCCTGCTGGAAGTTATTGGTGACAGCGACGGAGTAAAACTCAGCGACGGAGTCGTCTCCCTCGAGGACACAGCTAGGGTACTTCCATGTAATAGCTGACCCCGTCTCGACTTGCGTCCAGGATAGCTTGGCGCGAGCTCCACGACAGTGGCCGCGCTTCGTGACGAAGTTGTAGACACCGCCCTTGCCTTCCTTGTCGCCGGGATACCAATTCTGGACGGTAGAGTACTTGACTTCGGCGTCTTGCTCTACGATGATCTCGACAATGGCAGCGTGAAGCTGATTCTCGTCACGCTGTGGGGCGGTACAACCCTCGAGGTAGCTGACGTAAGCTCCTTCGTCGGCGACGATCAAGGTGCGCTCAAACTGCCCCGTATTGATGGCATTGATACGGAAATAGGTCGAGAGCTCCATCGGACAGCGGGTACCCTTGGGGATGTAGACGAAGGAGCCATCGCTGAAGACGGCCGAGTTCAGCGCCGCAAAGTAATTGTCCGTCTGGGGGACGACCGTACCTAGGTACTTGCGTACGAGGTCGGGATACTCCTTGACGGCTTCGCTAAAGGAGCAGAAGATAATCCCCTTCTCCGCCAAAGTCTCACGGAAGGTCGTCTTCACCGAGACGGAGTCCATGACAGCGTCTACGGCGATACCACTAAGGATCTTCTGCTCCTCCAGCGGAATGCCGAGCTTCTCGAAGGTGCGCAGTAGCTCTGGGTCTACTTCGTCCAGGCTCTTGGGGCCTTCCTTCTTCTTTGGTGCGGCGTAATAGATGATGTCCTGGTAGTCAATAGGGGGGATCTTCAGCAGAGCCCAGTCAGGCATCTCCATTGACTGCCAATGGCGGAAGGCGTCGAGGCGGAACTCTAGGAGCCACTCCGGCTCCTCTTTCTTGGCAGAGATCAGGCGAACGGTCTCTTCCGTCAGGCCTTTACCGATGGTCTCTGTTTCGATTTCGGTAGTAAAACCGTATTTATAGTCACTCGAGGTAACTTCATCAATGATCTGATCGCTATCTTGCATATAGGTAAGTGAAGTTAATTTCGCTTATTACTCCTTATCTGTCTTAACATAAAGGAGCAGGTATTTGTTGCTAGACCCGCTTTTTACGCCCTATTTTGGTGTAAGGGCATAGCTGGAGGGCTCATCGTCTGTCTGTTCTGCGCTTAGCCATCCCTCAGGGAGAGGTAGGTCCTGCTTCTGGGAGAGGTTGACCTTCGGCGGGATAAAGGTTAGCCTTTACTCGGGCTAAGGTCTAGCTTTTCTCTCGCAGATGCTTGGACGCTCGGGGGGATCCCTCCGTAGGCCTTAGCGAACAAGCTGCTTCCTGCGGGCATCAATGCCTAGGAAGATGAAGAGCAGGAAGGTGAATCCCCAGAGCGAAGATCCCCCATAGCTGAAGAAGGGTAGGGGGATCCCAATCACGGGGACTAGCCCCAGCACCATCCCCACATTGATAAAGAGGTGGAAGAGGAAGATCGAAGCGACGCAATAGCCATAGACCCGCCCAAACTTCGTCACCTGTCGCTCTGCCAGCGCTACGATCCTTAGGATGAAGATGGCGTAGCCTAGGAGGAGAGCCGCCGAGCCTAGGAAGCCCGCTTCCTCGCCTACGGTGCAGAAGATGAAGTCCGTCTCCTGCTCGGGGACATAGTTTAGCTTCGTCTGAGTCCCCTTGAGGAAACCCTTACCCGTAAGTCCGCCCGAGCCAATGGCGATCTTCGACTGGTCCACGTTATACCCCTTCCCCTTGAGATCACTCTCGATCCCGAGGGCGATCTTGATACGTACCTGCTGGTGAGGCTGGAGGATGTCATTGAAGACGTAGCCTACGGAGAAGAAGAAGCCGAGCGAGCCGATGGCGAAGACAGCTAGGAGCAGGTAGCGGAGGAGGTATTCTCTCAGCGCAAGGTAGACGAAGCCAGCGAAAAGGAGGATCACCAGCCCTGCGGCCACATACGAGAGGTCAAACGTATAGAAGAAGTTGATGACGCCAGCGATGAGGTAGACGCCAGCGACGGTAGCCCCTCCCCAGAGGAGATAGCGCTGGCGCTGGCGGAAGTCGTGGGCATAGACGGCGTAGAAGGTCGCCGAGAAGGCGAGGATACTATTAGCGACGAAGAAGAGATCCGCATTCGTCCCCTCCCACCAGAGCGTCTCCTCCAGCATCAAAGCTCCGATGAAGTAGACTGCTGCGGAGGTCGTTAGCCCCATGAAGAGCCCCGAGAAGCCCTCTCGGAAGAGAGCTAAGAAGAGGGCAAAGAAGACCAGCGCCGAGCCAGTCTCCTGCTGGAGCAGGATCAAGACTACGGGGAAGAGGATGATCCCAAAGAGCTTGAGGTAGCTACGTACGGACTCTATCTTGAATTCGTACTGATTACACAGCCACGCCAGCGTAAGTGCGGTAGCGACTTTGGCAAACTCTGCCGGCTGTAAGCGCACCGGTCCTAGCACCAGCCACGAGCGAGAGCCCTTGATATCCGGTGCCAAGACGATGGTAGCCATCAGCAGAAGCATCATCGCCCCATAGAAGAGCGGGGCACCAACCTCATAGAAGTCGGTGTCCAAGGATAGCGCTGCGAAGCCCAGAGCTACACCTAGCCCGATCCAGATGAGCTGCATCATCGGGCGAGAACCAGGTTCGAGGAGTGACTCCGTCTCGAAGCTATAGGACGCACCACAGATCGCCAGCCAGCCGAAGAAGACGAGTAGCAGGTAGATCAGGATGGTGATCCAGTCGATATGCTTATAGAAGGGTGCGGAAGAGATCTGTCGCATCATCAAGGCTTACATACGAAGCTCATTAGAGATCATTAAGGTAGGAGATCCGTCGAGACTCCATCGAGGCGGCGATGGCAGCTCCTGCTCCCGATAGCTCTCCACCTCGGAGATAGTATTCCATCATCACTCGCCCGATAGGGACACCGAAGTGCGCCCCGAAGCCTCCGTTCTCGACATAGACAGCGACAGCGATCTTGGGGTTTTGCCGAGGGGCAAAGCCGATGAAGGAGGAGTGGTCCTTCCCGTGAGGGTTCTCGGCCGTCCCCGTCTTCCCACAGACTTCGATCTGCCCAGGGGCAAAGTTGGCAGCTCGGCAGGTACCTCCGGTCACTGCCCCTGCCATACCCGCGACGATATACTCCCAGCTCTCTCGGGAGATGCCCGTCTGCTGTTTGTTGGTGTACATCGTATCTAGGGGCATCCCTTGGATAGACTTCACCACGTGCGGACGGATATAGTAGCCTCGGTTAGCTATGAGGGCTGCGAGGTTAGCGATCTGTAGCGGGGTGGCTAGGATCTCACCTTGGCCGATGGCGATCGAGATGATCGTGTTCCCATTCCAGCGTCCCTTGTAGACCTTGTCATAGACTTGCTGGTTCGGGATGTAGCCCCTTCGCTCTCCAGCGAGGTCGACACCTAGGCGATAGCCATAGCCCAGAGCGACCATACGCTGCTTCCAGTGCTCAAAGGCCTCGCCTGTCGAGGGGTAACGTTTACGATCATCGAGCATGAAGTGTAGCCCCCAAGAGAAATAGGCATTGCAGGAGGTCGAGAGAGCTGGGATGAGGGAGACCGGACTGCCGTGGGGGTGACACTTAGGGCGGTTGCCTAGGGGCGGATAGCCACGGTGGCAGGATAGGGCAGTCGAGGGAGAGAGGACGCCTTCCTCTAGGAAGATCGCTCCTTGGGCAGGCTTAAAGGTCGATCCCGGTGGATAGTTCCCCTGGATAGCACGGTTGAGCAGGGGCTTACCGAAGGTCTCTTCGAGGAGTCGGTGGTTCGCTCCCTTGCTTTTCCCCGCGAGCAACTCGGGATCATAGTTAGGCGCGGTCACGAGGGCGAGTATCTGTCCTGTCTCCGGCTCTATGGCTACGATAGCTCCACGCTTGCCCTGCATCATCTTTTCGCCTAGCTCTTGGAGCCCTGCATCAATGGATAGGGTGAGGTCACGCCCTGCTTCAGGAGCCCGATCGTGAGCTCCGCCGTCGAGACGCCCTTGGATTCGCCCCCGAGCATCTCGGTAGAAGATCTCCTGCCCCTTGATCCCTCGTAGCTGGGTCTCATAGCTTCGCTCGACGCCACTACGACCTACGAAGTCTCCACGCATGATCGAGCTGTCACGCTCGAGGTCGGTCGTGCTGGCTTCGGATAGGTAGCCTAGGAGGTGAGCTGCGCTGTGATAGTTGTATTGGCGGATGGTTCGTGAGCGAACGGAGAAGCCTGGGAACTTGTACAGCTGTTCTTCGAAGCGTCCTACCTCCTCGGGCTCTAGCTGGGAGAGGAAGACTTGGGGGGTGTAGGGATTATATCCTCGGTTGGTGCGACGGTCACGTACGGCTTCGAGCCGTAGACGAATCTCCTCGATGGGTAGCCCTAGGGTCGATGCCAGTAGAGCAGTGTCGAGCCTACCCTTAGCCTCATGGTTCACGATCATGAGGTCGTAGATCGGGCGATTGGCGACTAAGAGCTGTCCCTTGCGGTCGTAGATGACGCCACGAGAGGGGATCGTGGAGAGGATGAAGTAGGCATTGTTCTCCGCACGCTGCTTGTAGTCGTTACTAAGGATCTGTAGCGAGAAGAGACGGGCAAGGAAAAGGGCAACGATGGCGAAGGTGAGTCCGATGATCAACCATCGTCGGCGGAAGAGCTCATCACTAACCATGGTCGTTAGTTCGTACGTGCTCCTTCGCTAGTGCCGAAGAAGAATAGGGTGATCAGGTGGAGTACCCAAGAGAAGGCATAGCTTGCGAGGAAGCTCACCCCTAGGTGAAGGCTCGCTCCTTGTAGTCCTGCTTCCAGCGCAAAGAGGACTGAGAGGTGGATAAGCAGGAGTAGCGAGAAGAGTACCACAGCCCCTCCTCGTAGGGTAGGATAGAGTGGCAGGGTGTACTCTGGTGTGTTCTTGTCGACGAAGAGATTCAGCAGAGGCTGACGAAGGTAGGCCGTCAGGGTGAAGGCCGTAGCATGTAGCCCTGGGGTGAGGCTAAAGATGTCGATGAGCATCCCGATCCCAAAGCCAAGGAAGGCTTGGGTACTGCGCCCCGTACCTATGGGTAGTAAGAGGAGAAGGATGGGGTAGAGGAAGGGTGTCGCTATCCGAAAGAGAGCTATAGGACTAAGCACCCAGACCTGTAGCGCGACGAGCACGAGGCTAACGAGTATGAAGCGAAGGTAGGGGCTATTCATTCGGGCGGATAGAGTCTTCGAGGAGCTGAGCCTCGCGGCTAGGCTTCTCACGGATGATATAGACGTAGCGCAGACTTTGGAAGTCTGTACTCAGGTGTACGGGATAGTTGGCGAAGGTGCCAGCGCTCCCCTTCAGGTGGATAGGTATGGTGTCTGAGATCGTGCCGACCATCATCCCCTCGGGGAAGAGATAGGAATAGCCACTGGTGATGATCGTGTCGCCGAGCTTAGGGCGAGCATGCGGGGGGACATTCCCGAGCATAGCATCGTTAGAGTTCGGGTTGGATGGAGCGGCTAGCGTACCGCTCACTTCTTGACCAATGAGCTTGCAGGAGAGGCGGATCTGGGGATTGAGTACGGGGATGACGAGGGCATAGTGGTCGGAGACGGCCATGACGGCACCTACGACACCCGTAGCACTCATCACTCCCATGTCTGTCTCGACACCATCGGCTTTTCCCTTATTGATGGTGTAGTAGATGCTTCCCGTGTGGGAGAGGCGATTGACTACGCGGGCGATGATGACTTGCTCACTCCCCATAGGCAGGCTGTCTAAGGCATGCAGGTGTGGGAGCGAGTGATAGGCTTCTCCTTCCTTGAGCTGCTGTACGAGTTGATTGTAGGCTTCACGTAGGCAAGCATTCTCTCGAAGGAGCTCTTCGGAGCGAGGGCGTAAGTCGACATAGCTCCACCCTTCGGTCAAGAGTTCGTTGACTCGACCGAAGAGGGAGCTTGTCGCATACCATTGAAGGCTCTTAGCATGGATGGATCCTTGGAGCAGTAAGGAGAGTGCTACGGCTTCCAAGAGGAGGAAGACGAAGACATGCCGATACTTCTGAAGGAAGGCAAAGAGCTTATCCACGTGTGATCACTATCGAGCTGACGACGGAGCTTCGTCCATCGCTAGCCTAGCGGAAGAGGAAGTTGAAGTTATGGATGTTCTTCAGTGCGATCCCGGTACCGAGAGCGACTGAATGGAGGGGGTTCTCAGCGATCTTGAAGTTCAGACCAAAGCGCTTGGAGAGACGCTTATCAAGACCACGAAGGAGGGCGCCACCACCTGTGAGGATGACACCATTCGCTACGATGTCGGCATAGAGCTCGGGAGGAGTAGCCTCGAGGGTGCGGAGGATAGCACTCTCGATCTTCCCGATCGAGTTGTCGAGGCACTCACAGATCTCACGATAGTTCACCTCGACCTTGCGGGGCATAGTGTCCATCATATTCGCTCCCCAGACGGTGAAGTCTGCGGGGGGCTCATCGAGGTCTGGATAGACGGCACCTACCTGGATCTTGATCTGCTCGGCGGTACGCTCCCCGACCTTGATCTGATGGCGATCACGCATGTGATCCATGATGTCCTGTGTGAGTTCGTCTCCAGCGGTGTCGATCGACTGATCTTCGACGATACCTCCGAGGGAGATGACGGCGATCTCTGTCGTACCACCACCGATGTCGACGATCATGTGCCCTTCTGGGGCAAGGACGTCGATACCTACACCGATAGCGGCTGCCATTGGTTCGTAGATCATGTAGACGTCACGACCGCCAGCGTGCTCGCTAGAGTCACGTACCGCACGGATCTCTACCTCGGTGCTACCAGAAGGGATACAGACGACCATACGGAGCGAGGGAGTGAACCATCCTCTGCGACGGCTGATCATACGGATCATGCCTCGGATCATGTGCTCGGCAGCATCGAAGTCTGCGATGACTCCCTCTTTAAGAGGGCGGATCGTGCGAATGTTCGCATTACCCTTTTCATACATCTCACGAGCCTTCGTACCTACGGCGATCATCTCGCCGGTGCGGTTATCAAAGGCTACGACGGACGGTTCATCCAAGACGATCTTATCATCCTTGATAATGATGGTGTTGGCAGTGCCCAGGTCCATGGCCAGCTCCTGCCGGAAGGAAAATAGTCCCATTTATACTTGTCTTCTATTGATCTCTTATGTTGTTTCTGCTTAGTGCTTGAAGTGGCGGACGCCGGTCATCACCATCGCGATGCCGTGAGCATCTGCAGCCTTGATGCTATCCTCGTCACGTACGGATCCTCCAGGCTGGGCGATAGCGGTGATGCCTGCCTCGGCAGCAAGGGTCACGCAGTCGTCAAAGGGGAAGAAGGCATCACTAGCGAGTACGGCTCCCTTCAGCTCAAAGCCAAAGTGGCGAGCCTTCTCAATGGCCTGCTTCAGCGCATCTACTCGGGAGGTCTGTCCTACGCCTGAGGCGATGAGCTGACCAGCCTTGCCTAGGACGATCGCATTGCTCTTGCTGTGCTTGACGAGTTTCGTAGCGAAGACGAGATCCTCGAGCTCCTGTGCAGTAGGCACCACCTTAGTAACGGGCTTCATGTCCTGAATAGTCTCTACCGCATGGTCGGTCTCCTGAGCGAGGATACCTCCGAGCATGGAGCGGTATGACCACTGTGCACTCACGGGCTGTAGCTGGCGGAGGAGGATGCGGTTCTTCTTGCTCTCCAGGACGGGTAGGGCTTCGACGGTGAAGTCGGGTGCGATGAGTACCTCGAAGAAGAGCTTGTTGATCTCTTCGGCAGTCTGTAGGTCAATCGGACGGTTAGCCACGAGGACGCCTCCGAAGGCCGAGACGGGGTCGCCTGCTAGGGCCGCTTCCCAAGCCTCTAGGATCGTCGAGCGGGAGGCACAGCCACAGGCATTGTTGTGCTTGAGGATCGCAAAGGTAGGCTCGTCGAAGTCCTGAATGAGGGAGACGGCGGCCTCGACATCCTGCAGGTTATTGTAGGACAGCTCCTTACCATGAAGCTGCTCAAAGTATTTCTCTAGTTCGCCGTAGAAGATCCCCTGCTGGTGAGGGTTCTCTCCATAGCGAAGGGGCTTAGCTGACTGCGCCGAGAGGCGAAGCTCGCTGTGATCCTCTCCATCGAAGTAGGTGAAGATAGCCGAGTCATAGTGTGAGCTCACGGCAAAGGCTCGGCGAGCGAAGTGTCGACGCTCCTCAAGGGTCGTCTTGGCGCCACGGGTGCGTAGGATCCCCTCGAGCGTCGCATAGTCTGCCTGAGAAGGGATGATGACGACATCCTCGAAGTTCTTAGCTGCTCCTCGGATGAGGCTGATACCGCCGATGTCGATCTTCTCGATGATGTCCTCTGCGCTCGCTCCTGATGCCACGGTGGCCTCGAAGGGATAGAGATCGACGATCACGAGATCGATGAGAGGGAGCCCATAGGTAGCTACCTCCTGCTGGTCGGTCTCATGGGAGCGACGAGCGAGGATACCACCGAGGACGGCAGGATGGAGGGTCTTGACGCGCCCCCCGAGCATGGAGGGATACTTCGTTAGGTCTTCGACGGCTACACAGGGGTAGCCTAGGCTCTCGATGAAGGCGTGTGTACCGCCTGTGGATACGAACTCTACACCAGCCTGGTGTAGGAGGGCTAAAATCTCGGCTAAGCCGTCCTTGTGGTACACGGAGATGAGTGCTCTACGAATGACCTGCTCCATAGCGTCCTGTTGTCTTTTTTAGTGAAGTAAAAGTGCCTATGGCCGTAGCCGATGTCTTGCCCCATCAGGGAGACCCTTAAGCCACTAAGCCAAACAAAGATAACGAATTTCCCCCTACTATTCCCGTAGCCTGTCCCTTTGGTCTCCTCGGGGCACTCGGGGAAGACTCCTATCTCGCCCTCGTCTAGCTGGCAAAAGGGCTCAGGGGCAGAGCTAACCTAAGCTAGCCTAGCCCCTGAGATGCCGTGGGAGAGTGAAGTGGACGTTAGCCCTTCTTGAGGAACTCGGCACGGAGCACCATCATCGAGCCATCGACCTTACCCTCGACCTCCTCGGGGTTCTCGGTGAGACGGATCGTCTTGACCTTCGTGCCCTGCTTGATGACCATCGATGAGCCTCGCACCTTGAGATCCTTGATGACCGTCACGGCATCGCCATCGTTTAGAGGGGTGCCGTTGCTGTCCTTGCAGATCGGAGTTTCGTCGCTGGCTTCGTTCGTGGTATCGAGGTGAAACTCATGCGAGCAGTCGGGGCAGACGTAGGTCGTCCCATCGAAGTAGGTGTTTTCGCCTCCACATTGGGGGCATAGAGGATATTCATTCATCTGTCAATACAATTAAGTGGCTGTTCGGGTCTGCGAAGCTGAGCTATTTCCCTGCTTAGCTCCAGAGGTTCACAAAGATAAGACAAGATTGCCACAGCCCTTTTCTTCTCAGCCTCCTGCTGTCTGATGACTAGCGATGTCGCTCCTCGCTCCTCGTCGGAGAGAGGTCCGGACTGGTACTTTGGGGAGGAGACGACATGAAGGATGAGGCCGAGGGGGTAGCAGTAGTAACACAGAAGGGGCAACAGTAGTGCCCCTCATGAGGTAATACTGTTGCCCCTAGAGAGGCACTACTGTTGCCTACTAGTTGGTTTCGGAGAGTGGGGGATCGGAGGGATGAGGAAGCTGGGATTGCGATTAAAGAACTTTCTCTATATTTGTGCTGTGTTCATCCGACCCTATTTTACAAACCAACTATAAGAGAAATGTTACAGGAATTCACCCTCAATCGCGGTAGAGCCATCATTAACTTCACCTCGAAGTACTGTGATAACCGCCGTAAGGTACTCACCAGCTACGCCTATGGTCGTGTGGTCGAGTCCTTCATCTCGCATCTTCGCAAGGATAACCCCGTCATCTATAATGCCTTCATTCAGGGCTTCAAGGATGAGGATGAGCTCGTCCGAGCCTTCATGGAGTCTATCCGTCTGCTGAGTGTCTGTACGGTCGATGAGCTTCTTGCTGTCAATAATAAGTATGCCCCCCTCTTCCAGGATCGTGATCTCTTCCTTGAGGTCGTCGAGCTACTCTACCACTACTGGCGTCGTATGGAGCGTATCGCCGTGGTGCACAATCAGCGTCAGGGGGATGGCGTGCAGAATGTCCGCTTCGTCCAGGCCTACGAGCTCTTCAATGAGCTGATCCTCTCGATCTACCGCCGTACGAAGGAGGTCGTCAATGGCTATGCTAGCCAGGTCTATCGCCAGACGACTGCGGGGGTCAATGCGGGGCTCATCCTCAGCGATGCTCCCTGGAATTACCCAGTCGAGTATAAGGGGCTAGCCTCCATCCCCTTCATCAACTCCATCGTCATCAATCCTCCCTACGTCACCTACACGAAGAAGAATACCCGAGATGGCATCTTCAAGGAGCACAGCCTCAATCCTGTGGCGAATATGGTGCTCAACGAAGATGAGTGGTTCCTCTACCCAGCCAAGGTCGGCGATCTGCTTGCCTTCGTTTACTTCCATAAGGACTTCATGTGTCACGGGCTAGGCCTAGCGAACCTCTTCGAGCTAGCTAAGGAGGATGAGTACGTAGGGAAGAAGCCTGATATGATCTATATCTTCGGCTACGAAGACGGGCATGAAGAGAAGCGTACCTTCTACTACAAGGATCGTAAGAACGATATCCTCATCGGCTACGCTAACTACTGCGATGAGATCGACTACTTCGGCTACATGAAGAAGATGCTCCTGACGCTGCATAACCTGAAGCAGATGGAGCGTGGCAACCTGCCTATCCACGGGGCTATGGTGAATATCATCCTCAAGAATGGGCGTGAAGCGAACATCATCATCATGGGTGACAGCGGTGCTGGGAAGAGCGAAAGCCTCGAAGCCTTCCGCACGCTCAACGAGAGCTACATCCGTCACATGCGTGTCATCTTCGACGACATGGGCTATCTCTCCTTCGGGGAGGATGGGAAGATCCGTGCCTACGGTACGGAGATCGGTGCCTTCGTGCGTACCGATGACCTCGATCCGATGTACGCCTTTGCCCAGCTCGACCGAGGTATTTATACCAACCCCGACAAGGTGAATGCGCGTGTCACCATCCCGATCTCTACCTATGAGCTGATCTCTAAGGGCTTCCCCGTGGACTACTTCCTCTATGCGAATAACTACGCAGAGGCAGAGAAGAAGATCGCCCTCTTCGACACGATCGACGAGGCGATCCCTGTCTTCGAAGCTGGTGCTCGCCGTGCTAAGGGGACGACGACGGAGAAGGGGCTGGTCACCTCCTACTTCGCTAACCCCTTCGGTCCCGTGCAGGAGCAGGAGCTGGCTGGCGAGCTGATCCGTAAGTACTTCGAGGCGCTCTTCGCTGCCGAGACCAAGGTCGGTGAGATGCACACCTCACTGGCGATCGAGGGACAGACCAAGGATGGTCCTCGTCTCGCAGCCGAAGAGCTCTTCACGATGATCAACGAGGACTAAGCCTCCTCTGTACCTGCTCATTTATCTGCGGGGCGTCTACCTCTCGAGGGGTGGACGCCCCGCTGGCTTGATTTGCCCCACTTGGGTACCAACTAGTAGGCAACAGTAGTGCCTCTGAAGGGGCATCAGTATTACCTCACGAGAGGCACTACTGATGCCCCTTTTGAGGTAACACTGTAAATAGGCTGACGGGGTAAGTGGTGGCGGTACTTGGCGGAGCTGTGTCGGGAGGGGGCTACGGAGCTAGTCGCTGGCGGTCAATTCCCCTAGGAGTAGCATAGGGGTGGTGTCGGTGGTGGGTTAAGGTGTTGGTTTTGAATAAGAATGTGTACCCTTGAAGAAGGGTGCCTTTAAGCCTTGCTCCTCATCAGCTGGCAGGCTGGTCTGCGCCCTGATCTCTCCCTCGTGAGGGAATGATGATTTTCACGGGAAGTTAAACGCACTCATCCTTGCTCTTACTTCTATGCTTCATCCGCCGACACACTTTCAGCGCTATCTGATAGCTGGCACCCTGCTCGCTGTCTACTTCCTATATCGCTACTTCACAGGGCGTCTAGATCTAGCCAACATCCTTTTTGTGATCAGCCTCGTAGCCTGGAGTACTTTCACTGCGGAGGTCTTCGGTCACTTCCGAGGGGCGGGAGGGAAGTATTACCTCGTCACACTCCTCGGGGGGCTATTCATCATCTCGCTGACCTACCTCCTCGTGGGGCTGGGATAATACCTCGTGCCTTCCCCTGCTTTTTGCCCCAAAATCTAATCGGTGATTGAGTCGCTAAATAACTCATTGACAAGGGCGTTTACTTAAATATTTTAAGTTGTCGCCCACCTTATTTGTGTCTGAAAAACTTGACTACCTTTGCTGGTAAGGTAGGGTGCAAGTCCCTCGCATATCTCCTCGTCATAGTGAGGTCATCCGTGTGTTATTTACCTTGCCTTCAGCTTGCCGTATAGCCTGCTATCCCTTCCATCTACTTCATAGCTCTCCTATGCTACCAGAAATCCCAAATCCTGTCTTGCGTTACCTTGCCTCGGTGCTGGCATCGATCGTCTTCCTCCTGATTTTAGAAGGCCTCTTTGATTTCCGTTCAGGGGAGAGCTTCCCCGAACGACTCGTCATGATCGTCATCGTGGCGTTTGTGGGCTCCGTCCCCACGCTCTTCCCGAGGGAAAAGCGCCTGTTCCCTATGCTCCTCGTCCTCATTCTTCTGGTCTCAGCAGCAATTATGTGGTTTGCTCTGCATGGCTAGCTCGAAGTATCCCCTCTACGCACATTGGGGGGCATGAAAGCAAAGCATATTTGCGATACAAAGAAGAGAAAGGGGCTAGTCTCCTGAAGAAATTAGATCATAAATCAGACTTATGTTGCTAACTAGACAAACAGGGCGAACTATTCTCCTGATAGTTCTTGCCCTAGGGTATATCCTTGCTATTCCCTATTTGCCCATTCTGGGGACTCTCGGAAATCCACGTACAGCGCAGATTTCTGCCACGGTAGCTCTTCTCGTAGTGCTTTTGTTTCAGCGCTATCCTAAGTGGGAGCTGTGGCAGAAGGCTGCGCTTGGTCTGGCTATCTCTCTGCTGGGTGCTGTACTAGGCGTCCTCCTACTAGGCTAGCCCTAGCCTCTCCCGAATAGACATAGGGGGCGCTTACCTTCCTCAGGAATAACCAAAACACAGCTCTCTTCATAGAATATCCCCTTACGGCATAATTAACTATTCGCTAAGTATTCTGATGGCATCACCTCGCTTGCATCCATGGGTTTTCGTCCTGCTAGCTATCCTGCTTCTTGTCTATATGATTGCGATGCCCTACCTCCCTTGGTTCGGACCGATGAGGCATCCCGAGAGCTTCTATGGAAGTAGCTTCTTCCTTTGGATCCTACTCGTCCTCTACTGGAGGCATCCACAATGGAAGTATCCGTATGTCCTGGGGATAGCGGTTGTAGGAAGCGTTATTTCTAGTGTCCTCTGCTACTTCCTCTTTCGCTAATTGATTAGGACTTCCTCCTAACGCACACGGGGGCGCCTACCTCATGCAGGTAGGTGCCCCCGATGTATTCTATATGAGACGGGAGGGTTATTCTTTGACTTCGCCAGCTACGGGACGACCGGCGAGGAGATCCTCGATGTTGTTAAAGGTCGTCAGGGCGATGTTCGTCGTAGCTTCCTCGGTGAAGAAGGCCTGGTGCGAGGTGAGGATGACATTGTTGAACGAGAGGAGGCGAGCTAGCGTATCGTCGTCGATGACCTTGTCGCTCTTGTCCTTGTAGAAGTAGGGCTCTTCCTCTTCATAGACGTCGAGACCAGCGAAGCCGACCTGCTTGGTCTTAAGCCCCTCGATGAGGTCTTCGGAGTTGATCAGACGGCCACGACCCGTGTTGATGATCATGACACCCTTCTTCATCTTGGCGATGCTCTCGCGGTTGATGATATACTCGGTAGCAGGTGTCAGCGGGCAGTGCAGGGAGATGATGTCCGATCCCGCATAGAGCTCGTCTAGGGTGACGTAGCGCATGTCGTTGGCTTCGGCGAAGGCGTGGTCGGGGTAGAGGTCATAGGCTAGCACCTTGGTTCCGAAGCCACGCATGATACCGATGAGTACCTTGGCGATCTTACCTGTGCCGATCACGCCGATGGTCTTGCCGTACATGTCGAAGCCCATGAGCCCGTTGAGGGTGAAGTTCCCATCACGGGTACGCCAGGAGGCACGCTGGATCTTGCGGTTGAGGGAGAGCATCAGCGCTACGGCGTACTCGGCGACAGCGTGGGGGGAGTAGGCGGGGACACGGGCTACGATGATCCCAGCTGCATGGGCAGCGTCGAGATCGACGTTGTTGTATCCAGCACAGCGTAGAGCGATCATCTTGACCCCATTCTCCTTGAGGACAGCGATGATGCTAGCGTCGACCTGGTCGTTGACGAAGACGCAGACGATGTCTGCCCCCTTGGTCAGTGAGACGTTGTCGGCGTTGAGGATACCGGTGTAGTACTTGATGTCGAAGCCATAGTCTTCATTGACCTTGTTGAAGGTCACCTTATCATAAGGCATTGTCCCGAAGAAGGCAATGGTAGCTTTTTGCATAAAGAAGGATATACTTGTCTTGGTTGCTAAATTTGCGTGACAAAAGTACACCTTTTCACACAAAGAGTGGTGTAGTGGGAGCAGAAAGCCTTCCAGACGTTACTTTTCTTGCTAAAAAGAGGCGAATTACGCTCTCCCTCCCCTAGCTCCCTTTCCTTGATTCTTTGTGACCAACTAGTAGGCACTACTGATGCCCCTCGGGAGGCACTACTGTTGCCTCTTGGGTGGCACTACTGTTGCCCCTCTGGAGGTAACACTGCTACTCCTCGAGGAGCAGGAGGGCTCCGAGCCCCTTCTTTTCGGGGCTGATGAACTTCGGTGAGCTCAGAGAGCGGGCAGTCGGTGACAATTGCGTAACTTTGTGCTTCCTAGAGCCTAACCCTCAGGGCTGGGCTAGCCAACATAAGTACATAATTATAATAGGATAGATCACCCAAAGAGCTATGATGGAGTTAGCTACCAAGTACAGCCCCGAGGCTGTGGAGAGTAAATGGTATCAGTATTGGATGGAGCACAAGCTCTTCCATTCCACACCGGACAAGCGTCCCGCCTATACCATCGTCATCCCACCACCTAACGTCACGGGGGTGCTACACATGGGGCACATGCTCAATAATAGTATCCAGGATATCCTCGTGCGCCGTGCCCGTCAGCAGGGCTTCAACGCCTGCTGGGTACCTGGTACCGACCACGCCTCTATCGCTACTGAAGCGAAGGTCGTCGGCCGTCTGGCTTCACAAGGCATCCAGAAGCACGACCTCACCCGTGAGGCCTTCCTCGAGCACGCTTGGGACTGGACGCGTGAGCACGGGGGGATCATCCTCGAGCAGCTCAAGCGCCTCGGTGCCTCCTGCGACTGGGATCGCACCGCCTTCACCATGGACGAGGAGCGCAGTCAGAGTGTCCTCGATGTCTTCGTAGATCTCTACCGCAAGGGGCTGATCTACCGTGGTGTCCGTGTCGTGAACTGGGACCCCAAGGCGCAGACCGCCCTCAGTGATGAGGAGGTGATCTACCAGGAGCAGCAGGGGAAGCTCTACTATCTCCGCTACTTCGTCGAGGGGGAAGCGGATAAGTATGTCGTCGTAGCGACGACTCGCCCTGAGACCATCATGGGTGATACCGCTGTCTGTATCAACCCCAACGATGAGCGCTATCACTTCCTCCGTGGCAAGAAGCTCATCGTGCCTATCGTCGGCCGAGCCGTCCCCGTGATCGAAGACGAGTATGTAGATATTGAGTTCGGTACGGGCTGTCTCAAGGTCACCCCTGCCCACGATATCAATGACTATGTCCTCGGGGAGAAGCACCAGCTTCAGACCATCGACATCTTCAATAACGATGGGTCGCTCAATGAGCACGGCGGTGCCTATGCCGGCATGGATCGCTTCGATGTGCGTAAGAAGATCGAAGCTGACCTCGAGGCCGCAGGGCTTATGGAGAAGGTTGAGGCTTATACCAACAAGGTCGGACACTCCGAGCGTACCTTCGTCCCCATCGAGCCTAAGCTCTCGATGCAGTGGTTCCTCAAGATGGAGGGACTGGCTAAGCCTGCCCTCGATGCGGTGATGAATGATGAGATCCGTCTGCACCCAGCGAAGTTCAAGAACACCTACCGTCACTGGATGGAGAACATCAAGGACTGGTGTATCAGCCGTCAGCTCTGGTGGGGACACCGCATCCCTGCGTACTACCTCCCCGATGGTACGTTCGTTGTGGCTTCGACCGAAGAGGAAGCCCTTCGCCTCGCACAGGAGAAGGATGCTAGCCTCACCGCTGCCGACCTTCGTCAGGAGAGCGACTGCCTAGATACGTGGTTCTCCTCTTGGCTTTGGCCGATCACCGTCTTCGCTCCTGCGCTGAGCCGGGGTAATGAAGAGCTTGAATACTACTACCCAACTTCTGACCTCGTCACCGGTCCAGACATCCTCTTCTTCTGGGTAGCACGTATGATTATGGCAGGGTATGAGTTCCAGGGGAAGAAGCCCTTCGAGAACGTCTACCTCACCGGGATCGTCCGAGATAACCAAGGGCGCAAGATGTCCAAGACCCTCGGCAACTCCCCCGATCCACTAGATCTCATCGACAAGTATGGGGCGGATGGCGTCCGCATGGGGCTCATCATGAGCGCTCCTGCGGGGAACGATATTCTCTTCGACGAGTCACTCTGCGAGCAGGGGCGTAACTTCTGTAATAAGATCTGGAATGCCTTCCGTCTCGTCAAGGGATGGACAGCCGAGGTCTCCGAAGAAAAGCAACCCGAGGCTTCGCGCCTAGCTTCCTACTGGATGCGTCAGGTGCTCAACAAGGCCGCTGGCGAGCTGAATGACCTCTTCGCCAAGTACCGTATCAGCGAGGCGCTGACCCTCGTCTACAAACTCATCCGTGACGACTTCTCGTCCTCTTATCTAGAGCTGATCAAGCCCGCCTACGGGACGCCTATCGATGCGACGACTTGTCAGGAAGCCCTTGACTTCTTCGACGAGATCCTTCGTATCCTACACCCCTTCATGCCCTTCATCACCGAAGAGCTTTGGCAGAACCTTGCCCAGCGCTCCGAGGGCGAGAGCATCATGAATGCCCAGCAGCGTCCTGCTGAGCCAGCAGACGAAGCCTTCCTCCAGCGCTTCGCTTCCGCTCAGGAGATCATCACGACTGTACGAAGCCTTCGCACGAGCAAGAACCTCTCTCCCCGTGAAGCCCTTGTCCTCGAGGCAGCCCCCAGCTTCCCCACCGAGCTAGATGAAGTACTGGTGAAGATGGCAGGCCTCTCTACGATCGATCGTGGCGGTGTACGTAGCGAGGGAGCAGTGAGCTTCGTCATCGGGACGGATGAGTTCGCCGTGCCTATGGCAGCCTATATCGACGTCGAGGAAGAGCTGAAGAAGCTCCGTGCCGATCTCGAGTACCAGCAGAAGTTCCTCGCTGGTGTAGCGAAGAAGCTGAGCAACGAGAGCTTCGTCAGCAAGGCTCCCGAGGCAGTCATCGCTCTCGAGCGTAAGAAGCAGTCCGACGCTGAGAGCCGCATCGCTACACTCGAGCAGAGCATCCGCCAGCTGGAAGCCCAAGCGAAGTAATGGAGCTTTTCGATAAAAGCCAATACACCTCCCAGAATCACCCGCTCGCGATCAACATCGGGCGGGTGCTTCGGGAAAAGGCGGGGAAGCATCTCCCTCGCCCCGTCATCGCCTTCCTTGAGCGCCTTATCCATCAGCGGGAGATCAACGATATCCTCTATCGACATGGTCATCTCGCAGGGAAGGACTTCCTCGAGGCGCTGGTGAAGGAGTTCCAATTAGATATTGACTGGGTACATGCCGAGCGTCTGCCAGCATCAGGCAGGTGTATCTTCGTGTCGAATCACCCTTTAGGCGGTCTCGATGGTATTAGTCTGAGCTATATGCTAGCAGAGCGCTATGGGGATGTTCGCTATATGGTCTCCGATCTACTCTACTACCTAAAGCCCCTACAGCCCGTCTTCTTGCCGGTGAATAATCGACAGGGGAAGCAGGCCCGTGAGCAGGTGGAGATGCTTCAGCAGGCCTTAGCGACCGAGGTGCCTATCGGCAGTTTCCCCGCAGGCTCATGCTCACGCATCTTCGATGGGAAGCTCCAGGATAAGGAGTGGCGTAAGACCTTCGTTAGTCAGGCTATTGCATCTGAGCGAGATGTGGTGCCTCTACACTTCGTCGGGCAGAATAGCCGGCATTTCTATTGGGTGTGGAAGCTGAAGAATATGCTGGGGATGAAGTTCGATCCAGGGCAGGCGCTACTACCTGATGAGCTCTTCCGTGCCCGAGGTAGTCGCTTTCGTGTCCTCGTCGGGGAGCCGATCTCTTGGCAAAGCCTCCGAGATAGCCAGCTCTCTGCTCAAGAGGAGGCACAGCGCATCCGTGCCATCAGTTACCAGCTAAGGGAGGAGTATGATCAGCACCAGCACTAAGATGTCCATGCCGACACTCATCCCCCCGATAGAGAAGGAGCTTATCCGAGCAGAATTAACTCCGGATAAGCTCCTACGTAAGACCAACAAAGGTGGGAATGAGATCTATGTCTTCCATGCCTCGACAGCCTCAGAGACGATGCGAGAGATCGGTCGTCTGCGTGAGGAGGCCTTCCGCTTCTATGGCGGAGGGACAGGCAAGGCTTGTGATGTGGATGAGTTCGATCTCGCCGAGGATGGCTATAGACAACTCATCGTTTGGGATCCCGTCGAGGGAGCTATCCTCGGGGGGTATCGCTTTATCTTCGGAGATGAGGTGCAGATCGATGAAGCGACGGGTAAGCCTCATTTAGCCACAGCGGAGATGTTTGACTTCAGCCCTACCTTCCTCCGTGATTACCTTCCTTCGACGATGGAGCTGGGGCGCTCCTTCGTCTCCCTTCCCTATCAGTCTACCCGCATGGGGGCGAAGAGCCTCTTTGCTCTAGATAATCTCTGGGATGGGCTCGGGGCTCTCACCGTGCTGAATCCGAAGATGCGCTACTTCTATGGCAAGGTGACCATGTATCAGGACTACGATGCTCATGCCCGTAATCTGATCCTCTACTTCCTCGGGAAGCACTTCCCAGATCCTGAGCGATTGGTCGTGCCGACCGAACCGCTACCCATCGAGGTCGATGAAGCGGAGGTGCAGGCGCTCTTCTGTCACGAAGACTTTCGAGCGGACTATAAAGCGCTGAACCAAGCGATACGAGCTCTAGGGCTGAATATCCCTCCCTTGGTGAGTGCTTATATGGCGCTATCTCCTGAGATGCGTGTCTTTGGTACAGCGATCAACTACGAGTTTGGCCTTGTGCAGGAGACAGGTATCCTCATTGCTATCGAAGACATCATCCCGGATAAGCGTAGCCGTCATATCGAGACCTTTGACGAGCAGGCTGCCCAGACCGAGCTACTATGGACCAACATCTCCAGACAGGTTCGCTTGGTGAAGAGCTAGCCTGCCGATATCTAGAGGAGCAGGGCTATCGCATCCTCGAGCGTAACTGGCGGTGGGGGCATAAGGAGATCGACCTCATCGCTCAGTGGGGGCAATATCTGATTATTGGGGAGGTAAAGACGCGCTCTGCTGGATCTTTCCTCGGAGCAAGAGACTCCGTGACGCGAGAGAAGCAAGCCTTCCTAGTTGAGGCCGCCAATGCTTATGTGCGTCAGCATGCACTAGACCTTGAGGTTCGCTATGACATCCTGGCTATTGATATTGCTTCGGATGGCTCTTATCAGCTGGAGCATATCCCCTCAGCCTTCTACCCTCAGCTAAGGCGAGGTAGAGGTGCGACCCACTCGCGTACGAAACACCCTCGCTAGTCACTATGGTATCCCTGACTACACCCGTATCCCTTCCAGCATCACCGCCCCGTCTTGCCTATGGCCAGGTGGGGCTTAGCTTTGGGTCCTGCTTCAGTGAGCGTATCGGATCACGGCTGGAGGGTGGGGGTCTGTCTCTCCTTGTTAATCCTTTCGGTATCCAATATAATCCCCTCTCCATAGCTTCGGGGCTTCGACGGCTACTTCAGTGTCGACTCTTCACTACCTCTGAGCTTGTAGAGCATGGGGGGCTCTACCATTCCTTTGCCCATCACGGACGCTTCTCTCAGACTGACCCAGCGCAGATGCTGGAGGAGATCAATGGCGGGCTACAGCATGCTGCCTCCTTACTCCCTAGGGCGGAGTACCTACTGCTGACCTGGGGGACGGCTTACGTCTATCGCTTGGCTGACCCGAGGCTAGGGGAGGTGGGGGAAGTCGTAAGTAACTGTCACAAGTTCCCCGAGAAGTCGTTTGCTCGCTCTCGGATCTCCGTCGAAGAGCTCCTAGCGGTGTGGTGTCCTTTGCTCGAGGATCTCTTCGCTCGATCACCTAACCTCCGGATCATCCAGACGGTCAGTCCGGTGCGTCACCTACGTGATGGGGCGCACGGCAATGCCTTGAGCAAGTCGACACTCCTACTCTTTGCCGAAGCACTCACAGAGCATTACCCCGACCGAGTCCATTACTTCCCTGCCTACGAGATCGTCTTAGATGAGCTACGTGACTACCGCTTCTATGGAGATGATCTAACTCACCCCTCGGCGTTAGCCCAGCAAATCATCTGGGAGCGCTTCCTCGGCTGGGCAGTAGATCCAGCGACACAAGCAGGGATGAAGGAGGTGCATGCCCTAGAGAGGGAGCTAATGCATCGCCCGCTCCACGCTTCAGGAGAGGCACATCTTAGCCGTCTAGCACGACTTCGAGCCAAACTGCAGGATCTGCAGGCTCGTTATCCCCACGCACAATTAAATCATCTCGACCAATGGATCGACTAGTTCTCCCAGCCCTCCTACCTCAGGAGCTACAGACGGCCTTGGGAGCGAAGGCAACGCTCACGCATACTCGCTCGATCTCGCACGTGCTCACCGATAGCCGTTCGCTCCTTCAGCCGGAGGAGACGCTCTTCTTCGCTATCCGCACGGACTCTGGTGATGGGCACCGCTACCTCCAGACCCTCTATGACCGAGGTGTCAGGAGCTTCGTCGTGGAGGAGCTCCCCGAAGCCTATACGACCCACTACGGAGAGGCTAACTGGTATCTGGTGAAGTCCTCGGTAGAGGCTCTCCAGCACCTATCGGCCTATCATCTAGCACGCTTCCCTAAGCTCCTGACGATAGGCCTCACGGGGAGCAATGGGAAGACGATTGTCAAGGAGCTCCTCTATCAGCTCCTAGCCCCCAGCCGAGCTGTGGTACGCTCCCCACGTAGCTATAATTCACAGATCGGTCTACCGCTCTCTCTGCTGAGCGTGACGGCGGGGGATGAACTAGGGATCTTCGAGGTCGGTATCTCACAGCGAGGGGAGATGCACCGACTGGCCGAAGTCTTCTCGCCTCGTATCGGTGTCTTCACGACGCTAGGGAGTGCGCATCAGGAAGGCTTCCGTTCGCTGGAGGAGAAGCTAGAGGAGAAGCTCCAGCTCTTTGCCCAAAGTGAAGTCCTCTGCTACCCCTATGACGAGCTCCTCGTACGAGAGGCTGTCCGACGGCGCTATGGAACCAGGACGCTCATCTCCTGGAGTACACAGGATGAGGGAGCTTCGCTCTTCGTTCGATCCATCGAGCCGATGGAGCAGACGACTCGTCTCTCCCTCGTCTACGCAGGGCAGGAGTACACGCTCTGTGTCCCCTTCACCGATGGGGCTTACCTGGAGGACATCTATTGCTGTCTCGCCATCGTCGGCTACCTAGCTCCGGAGCTCCTAGCCGAGGAGAAGCTCTGGCGGGAGCTTGCCTCCGTGTCCATGCGCCTAGAGGTAAAGGATGGATTGCAGGGGAATACCCTCATCAATGACGCTTATAGCTGTGACCTGCAGTCGCTCTCGCTGGCGCTGGACTTCCTGCGTCGTCGGGCGACAGCCACGTCCTCTCGTCCCGTACTGCTCCTCTCCGACATCGAGGGGAGCGGGCTACCTGCCGAAGACCTCTATGCTGAGGTCGCTACGCTCCTACGTGGCTATGGGGTGGAGGAGGTCTTCGCTGTCGGGGAGGCGATCCAAGCTCTCGGAGCGAAGGCAGATGGACTGATCGTTCACTTCTTCCCCACGACGGAGAGTCTGCTGGAGTCGGCTACCTTGGCGAGCCTTCGTGACTGCTGTATCTTGATCAAGGGGGCACGACGCTTTGCGCTTGATCGGGTCTACCAGCGTCTTTCCTCGCGAGAGCATCAGACAGTGCTGGATATCGACCTGCAGGCCGTGGTGCATAACCTTAACCATTACCGCTCCCTCCTGCCAGCTGGACATCCGCTGATCTGTATGATCAAGGCTGATGGCTATGGCACGGGAGACTTCGAGCTCGCTAGGACGCTACAAGAGCATCGTGTGGATTACCTGGCCGTGGCCGTGGCTGACGAAGGGAGAGCTCTACGATCGAAGGGGATCCGTACGCACCTGATGATCATGAACCCCGAGTTAAGTGTCGCAGAGACCCTCTTTGCCTACCAGCTCGAGCCTGAAATTTACAGCTTCGACCTACTTCGTGGGCTGATGGAGCGTGCCGAGCTGGCGGGTATCACGGACTTCCCCGTACATATCAAGGTCGATAGCGGTATGCATCGCCTGGGCTTCGCTCCCGAAGAGCTGACGGAGGTCGGGGAATACCTACGCCTTCATCCTGCGCTCCGTGTAGCATCGGTCTTCTCGCACCTAGCGGCAGCCGACGAAGGGGATAAGCGAGACTTCACGCTCGGGCAGATCTCTCGCTTCGAGGAGGCTAGTGATCGGCTGGCGAAGGCTTTGGGTTACCAGCCCAAGCGACACATCCTCAATACCGCAGGGATAGAGGAGTTCGGTCGGCAGTATGCCTTCGACATGGCTCGCTTAGGTATCGGGCTCTACGGCGTCAGTCCTACAGGTCGGGGAGGGCTTCTACCGGTGGCTCGCCTCTCGACCGTCCTGCTACAGGTGCGTGACCTCCCTGCAGGCGAAGCGGTAGGCTATGGCTGTCGGGGACTCACGGAGCGTCCGAGCAAGATAGCTGTCATCCCGATCGGCTATGCGGACGGCTTCTCTCGACGCTTGAGCCGAGGAGCCTATAAGGTACTTGTCGGGGGTGTCCTTTGCCCGACGATCGGCAATGTATGTATGGACGCCTGCATGATCGACGTCACGGAGGTGGCGGATCCGAAGGCAGGCGATCCGGTGGTGATCTTCGGTGCAGAAGCCTGCCCACTTGAGGGTATGGCTGAGGCCTGTGATACCATCCCCTACGAAATCCTCACGGGTCTCTCGCTCCGCATCCAGCGTCGCTACTGGCGGGAGTAGTCGGTTCGGCTATCTTAGATAATAGAAACGGGTACGCCCCGCAAGCCACTAGTGCTCGCGGGGCGTACTTTTCTCCCTAGCTAGTAGGTGTGCCCGATCAGGACATGTACTGTCTGGCTAGAGGGAGAGCTTAGATACCGAGGTGCCCATCACCGGCCGAGGGGGAGCCAGAGTGCTCGCCTGCGCCTTGCTCCTTCGAGGGCTTTGTGCTATTAGGCTTCTTGCTTTCCTTCCCCTTGTCCTTGCTCTTGGAGAGCTCTACACGCTCGAAGCCGATGTTCGCACGTAGGCTTTGGGCGAAAACGGGGCGGGGGCGGAAGGTGATCTTCGGACTACGAACGTGCTTGGTGATGTCGAAGTCCTTGGGATCCAGTACCTCGGCGGATCCGAAGGTAGGGCGGAAGTTCCCCAGCTCTCCGACTTCGACGGAGAAGCCACGTTCGATATTGCGGGTGATGACGGTATGTAGGCGGGAGAGCACTGCCTTGACGTCGGCGACATCCACGGTCGATCCGTCGGCGACCTCCCGACAGAAGACGTCGAAGGGGATGAGTCCGCGGGTGCGATACTGGGCGTAATAGACGGTCTTGCCCTTGTTTTTACCGATCTTGGTCGTGCGGCTGCTGAGATGATACTGTAGCATGATGATAGAGGTGCTAAGGCTCGCTCGGAAGGGCTGTTTCCCTATCCTTTGGTAGAGGTATATCTTGGCCGGCGTGAAGGTATATCTTTACTCGGGGAGAGGTTTACCTTGGCTTTCGCTAAGGTAAACCTTCGTGGTGAGCGAGGGCTTAGGCAGGGTCTGCGCCTGCGTGCCTGCCTTGTCAGGCACATAATGGTTCGTGTGAATAAATAAGGAACTCTGTGAAGAGGAAGACGGGTGCCTCCGAGGTGGAAGATTTGTCTTTTCTCTTTCACACTGCGAAGGTACGTCGGGTGATCGCTGACCTTGGTCAAAAACTGCACATAACTATCCAAAACTGTCCATAAGTGGTCAAAATCGTCGTTAACTACCTCGTTTCTTAGGGCGCTGGAGCGTCGATTGGGCTCCGATCGGTCGTCGGTGCTTGCGGGTAGGCTCTTTGAGGGATATTTCTTGGGGCTTCCAGTGCGGGAGGGGGTAGGAGAGGGGTGAAAAAGGATTTTTTTAGGGAGAAGAATGATTATTTTTACTTGAGGGAAAGTGAAATATGTTTGGCCTGAAATGCAGGCTATTTAAACTTTTTATTTGCTGGATAGCTGTTCAAAATGATTGGTTTGTCTGGTCATTGGCTAAGTTATATAAGGGGGATGGGGAGGAGAAAGGGGGATAGCGGTGGTTGCTATTCTTTTTAAATGTGTATATTTGTGAAAAGGCTAAGCGGTATTTTAATCTGTATCTCTCTCTGTTTTGTGATGGAGATCTTAGAGACCTCACCTGAGAAAGAATAACATTTTATCAGTAATTCACTATGACAATAAAACAACTTCTGTTTTCCCTCTCTCTCGTGGCTGTGCTTGGAGCATGCTCTAAGTCACCCAATGAGCCAGTTCTTCCTAGTACACAGTCTGAGGAGCCTCGTATCGGTCTCAGCCTGAGTGGAGAGATTGAGTTCCCTGATCTAGATCCAGATCTTCCGATAGGTGGGGGGACAGCAAAAGATTTGACCCTCACTAGATTTACGCGCAAATCAGACGGCAAGCGCTTCGTCACGCCATTTTTCTCCGACACAAAGCTCCCAGCTATCTTCTGTATCTATGATGGCTATGGGAATTCCTACTTCTTCCGTGCGGCTATCGAAGTGTCTACGACGCTGAGTAGCAATGGTCAGTACGTAAATAAGTTCCACTTCAACGACAAGGAGATCGTTGGTAAGAATGGGAAGGGGCTTCCTGATACTCGCTTCAAGTTTATCGAGAAGACTAAGGTAACGGGACGTAAGCAAAGTAGTGGTGTAATCTCCTATGGTGAACCAGGGGATGAGAATGTCTATGTGGCTATCTTCCTCGGGTTTGATCCTAAGTCAGATAACCCCGACGACTATTCCGATCACTTGCTCCCAGAGAATCAAAGGTATACTCATGGAGGCTGGGAAACCTCCATCGGACAGAATATCGACTATACGAAAGCTAATGCTAATACTAATGTCTCTCAGACGCGTATCATCTTTGGGACGGCTCCCGGTAAGCATAAGCTGACTCTAGATACAGAGAAAGGTTCGAGACTTGGTACCCCGACAGGCCGCCATATTCTCAGTAGTAGTAACCTCAAGCTACAGATGCGTGGTGTCTTGCTCGAATGTGAGATCGAGAACAAATCTGGATATGATGTCATCCTTACCTCAATGCGTGTGAATAACTGGGGAGGGCATTCGATTGTGCTTCGTGAGGCTACCTCTAAGAGTGTGAAAAAGGGTGGTACCACCGTTGATGAGGTTGATGTCCTGCCTGACATAGAGCCAAACCGTAGTGGTGATGGACGTGGCCCTTATGATCCGTTTGAAATCAAGTTCTCCGGCACAGATGCGCAAAAAACGATTCCGTATGATCCGCAGAATCCGGATAAGAATACTGTTAAGCGTATTATCTATCTTCCTCTAGTGAACGCTCTCTCTAATGGTAAGATAACAAAGACAGCTGCTACCCTTAGAATCAGATATACGATCAATGGTCGTAATATGGCAGATGAGAAGCTCCTCCGTCCTCTGAAGCGTGATGGCTTCATGGCTTCGACTAAGTTCGAACTCAATGGGAATGCAGAGAGGAACTAAAGTGTAGGCAAAAGAACAGAAAAGACAATGAAGAAACTAGCATACGAGCGTCCTGAGCTTACGCCACTTCTCCTGAAAACCAATCTGAGTCTTCTCCTAGATTTCTCGATCAATGGTTATACCGACGATATCGAGCATGAAGGAGACTGGGATAGCATCCAAGACTAAAGCTCACGCTTAGACTCTGCCTGAGACTTCACAGAGTCTATATCAAGCCCTGAGGGTGTGATACCTTGCCGAGCTGGCAGGTGTCGCACCCTCTCTTTATAGACAGTTATATGGTATAGTGATAGCCCACCTTCGGATAAAGTCAAGAGGGTGATTCGGGGAATTATAGAGCTTATTCCCTATTTTGATACAAAAGGCGTAACTTTGATACGAGGAATAACAACGATGGAGAGATGAAAGACCTACCCCTATTCTACGCTCCCAATCTAAGGACCGAGCTAGAGCTCCCCGATGGTGAGGCTCAGCATGCTCTACGCGTGCTTCGTGCTAAGCCTGGGGATACCTATCTCGTGACCGATGGAGGGGGTACACTCTTCGAGACCCAAGTGGTGGGAGTGGATCGTCATCACTGCCTCCTTAGTATAGTTAGCGAAGAGCCTTGGCAGAAGTACTGGCGAGGATACTGGAGTGTCGCCATCGCTCCTACTAAGAATATCGATCGACTAGAGTGGAGCATTGAGAAGCTCGTCGAGCTGGGGGTGGATCAGATCTATCTCCTTCGCGTCAAGCACTCCGAGCGTAAACACACCAAGGCTGAGCGCATCGAACGCATTATACAGAGTGCCATGAAGCAGTCCCACAAAGCGCTCCTCCCACGTCTTATTCCCGAGATCACCCTGCCGGAGCTCTTAGAGCAAGATCAGAGTAGCGTTCGACTGATCGCTCACTGTAGAGAGGGGATCGCTCCCGAGCGAGTGCTTATTCACGAGGCTTTCCGTCCAGAGGCAGATACCTTGCTGATGGTAGGTCCTGAGGGAGACTTCTCTACCGAGGAGATTCAGCAAGCCATTCAGGCAGGAGCGCAGCCGATTACTCTTGGGGAGAGTCGCCTGAGGACGGAGACCGCAGGCCTGGTAGCCTTGCAGTGGCTTCATACGTTGGACATGATCGACGCATCCTCCCAATCCAAGTAACAGATATACCTTACCAATAAAAACAGTCACTCTTATGGAACAGAGAGAAATCAAGTTCAGTCTGATCTATCGCGACATGTGGCAGTCCTCCGGGAAGTATCAGCCTCGCAAGGATCAGCTCGAACGCATCGCCCCCGTCTTCGTCGAGATGGGATGCTTCGCACGTGTCGAGACGAACGGTGGAGCCTTTGAGCAGGTCAACCTACTCTATGGTGAGAACCCCAATAAGGCTGTCCGTGCCTTCACTAAGCCTCTGAATGAAGCTGGCATCCAGACACACATGCTAGACCGTGGGCTCAACGGTCTGCGTATGTTCCCCGTACCAGCAGACGTGCGTCGCTTGATGTACAAGGTCAAGAAGGCGCAGGGTGTAGACATCACTCGTATCTTCGACGGTCTGAATGACCCTCGCAACGTGATCCCTTCGATCAAGTATGCGAAGGAAGCAGGGATGATCCCTCAGGCTACGCTCTGTATCACCCACTCTCCAGTGCATACGGTCGAGTACTATGCTGACCTGGCGGATCAGTTCATCAAGGCTGGTGCTCCTGAGATCTGCTTGAAGGATATGGCGGGTGTAGGTCGTCCTGCATTCCTCGGTCGTCTGGTGAAGGCTATTAAGGATAAGCACCCAGAGGTGATCATCGAGTACCATGGTCATACGGGGCCTGGCTTCTCTGTGGCTTCCATGCTGGAGGTCTGTCGTAACGGTGCAGATATCGTGGATGTCGCCATCGAGCCACTCTCTTGGGGTAAGATCCATCCAGATGTCATCACGATCCGTGAGATGCTCATCGATGCAGGCTTCAAGGTGGCGGATATTAACATGGATGCCTACATGAAGGCTCGTGCTCTGACGCAGGAGTTCATCGATGACTTCCTGGGGTATTTCATCAATCCCTCGAACCTCCTCATGTCCTCTCTCCTCGTAGGCTGTGGTCTACCTGGCGGTATGATGGGCTCGATGATGGCTGACCTCAAGGGGGTACATGCCGGCATCAATATGCACCTACGCAAGAAGGGAGAGCCTGAGCTTAGCGTTGATGACCTGCTCGTTCGTCTCTTTGATGAGGTCGCCTATGTATGGCCTCGTCTCGGCTATCCCCCTCTCGTGACGCCATTCAGCCAGTACGTGAAGAACGTTGCACTGATGAATGTCTATAACCTCACGATCGGTAAGGGCCGTTGGGAAGCTATCGATAATAATACTTGGGGTATGATCCTCGGGAAGTCTGGTCGTCTGCCAGGTAAGCTCGATCAGGAGATCATCGACCTCGCGAAGGAAAAGGGCTTCGAGTTCACTACCGAGGATCCTCAGCTCAACTATCCCGATGCGCTGGATAAGTTCCGTGCAGAGATGCTGGAGAATGGCTGGGAGCTTGGTGAAGACGATGAAGAGCTCTTCGAGTTCGCTATGCATGAGAGCCAGTACCGTGACTACAAGAGTGGTGCTGCTAAGGAGCGCTTCCAGGCAGAGCTTGACAAGGCGAAGACCGATGCCCTCATTAAGAAGGGCTACAGTGCAGAAGATGCACAGAAGATCAAGCGCCAAGGCACCGAGCCTATCGAAGCTCCTGCCTCTGGGCAGATCATCTGGGAAGTGGATCCCGAGGACTACTCTACGGCACCTGCTCTGGGTACCTTCATCAAGACTGGCGAGCCACTCTGCTACATTCAGACGGCTGCAGGCTACTTCGAGCCTGTGCTCTCTAACTTCACGGGGCGCCTAGCTGAGGTAGCAGCTCAGGGGGCTAACATCCGTAAGGGAGAAGCTCTCGCCTACGTTCGCCCAGCAGAGAAGGAGGAGCTCTTCGTCGAAGCTGAATCTGACCGCCTGAAGCGTGTAGAGAAGCTCGAGGAAGTACGCCACGTCATCCGTAACCGCAAGGCTAAGTAAGATCCTGCTATCGAGGCGATCCACCTCTACGGATGGTGGACTTTGACCTCTAGCTTAACTGACTTCGCCCGCATCTCCTCTCCCCTCATAGGGAGGCAGATGCGGGCGAAGTCTTTTTGTATCCCTTAGGGTGGCGAAGATCGGGGAGCTAAGGTATAGGGTAGTCGTTCTTACTGTATCTTTGTACTGATGAAGAAGCTCAAAATCACCGAGATGGTACGCCTCACACAAGAGGACTATCACCAGAGTAAGAAGCTCCCTATCCTGCTCGTGCTGGATGACCTGAGGAGTATGAATAATGTAGGCTCGATCTTTCGTACGGCGGATGCCTTCCGCTTGGAGGGATTGTATCTCTGTGGGATCACGGCCTGCCCTCCGCATACCGATATTCATAAGACTGCTCTGGGTGCCGAGGAGAGTGTCCCTTGGCGCTACTTCGCTGATCGGGCGGAAGCTCTCGGTGAGCTCCAGGCCGAGGGGTATCATCTTCTGGCGCTAGAGCAAGCCCATGGGAGCGTCTCCCTCGAAGCCTTTACGCCTCAACCCAATCAGCGCTATGCCCTGATCCTAGGGAATGAGGTGCGAGGTGTCCATGAAGATTTCATGCAGGCGGTCGATACCTGCTTAGAGATCCCCCAGCTAGGCACGAAGCATAGCTTGAATGTTAGTGTTGCCACGGGGATTGCTCTCTGGCAACTCGTCTCCCCCCTTCTCTCTAGCCTTGACCGATGATGCCCCTTCCTCCCGAGCTAGCTACGACCGAAGACGGCAGTCTGACCCTCTTTGCTCCTACTTTCGGGGAGCACTATCACTCGACGCATGGTGCTAGGCAGGAGAGTGAGCACATCTTCCTTCGCCTAGGTCTTCTTCATCGCCTAGAGGAGCTACCTGTGACTGATCGCCCTTTATGCCTCTTTGAGGTTGGGCTGGGTACGGGGCTGAATGCTCTGCTGACAAAGGTCGCAGTGGAGCAGGCCAAGCGCCCACTATGCTACTATAGTATCGAGCGGTATCCGCTGGGCGTAGAGCTAGCGAATCAGCTCAATTATTCGGGACTTCCGACGGCTGATCTTCGAGCCATCCATGAGTCTCCGTGGGGAGAGGATATCTCGCTGTCTCCCTACTTCACGCTACATAAGATCCAAGGGGATCTGACGACAAGCTCCTTCCCCACGGGTCTTGACCTCATCTATTTCGATGCCTTCTCCCCCGAGAGCCAGCCCGAGCTCTGGGAGGAGGGTATCTTTAGGCGTCTCTTCGAAGCCTCTTCCCCGGGAGCAGTACTGACGACCTACTGCGCGAAGGGGGAAGTGCGCAGGCGCCTTCAGCGTGCGGGCTTCCTCGTGGAGCGTTTGCCTGGCCCTCCAGGTAAGCGAGAAGTTCTCCGAGCTACACGTCCGCTTAACCACCGTTAAATCTCTCTACTATGCTTATTCTCATCTCTCCAGCCAAGACCTTTGCTAAGCAAGTCAAGTGCGCTCATCGCTTGCCCGCTACGATACCTGTGTTTGTCACCGAGGCACGCCAGCTGGTGGCTTCCTCTCTCGAATTAAGCTCCCAGACGCTCAAGAAAGAACTCCTCCTCACGGCGAAGACACTTCCCGAAGCCCAGCGCAACCTAGCCACCTTCTTTGATGAGGGTACTCCCGAGGAGCAGGCGCTTCTGAACTACTCGGGGATGGTCTATAAGAAGCTAGGGGCGGGTAGTCTGACTGAGGAGGACTGGCGCTATGCGGTGGATCATCTGCGTATGACCTCCTTCGTTTATGGGCTTCTTCGCCCGACCGATCTCATTCGCCCTTACCGCATGGAGGGTACGGCTAGGCTGCCGATGCTGGAGGGGGAGCGTGTCTTTGACTTCTGGCGTGATCGGCTGACTAAGCCCTTCATCGAAGCCATCCGTGCTGCAGGAGGGACGCTGCTCTACCTGGCGAGCGATGAGATGCGGGGGCTCTTCCACTGGGAGGAGGTGGAGCGATCTGTGGAGGTGATCACCCCGACCTTCCTCACTCGCCAGCGTGATGGCTCCCTGCGTCAGACGGTGATCTATACCAAGATGGCTCGAGGGGAGATGGCTCGTGAAGTCCTTCGTCAGCGTATCACACAGCCCGAGGAGCTACATCGGCTGACGCCAGCGGGATTCCTCTATACCGGGGAGGGCTGGGACTATATCCTCGGTGACTAACCTAAGGAACTCCTCGTATGATCTGCTCACATCTGCTTCGCTGTCGCCTACTGGGGCTTCTGCTTCTGGTGTGCTGGGGGAGTTCCCTCGAGGCGCAGGATTACTATCGTGCTGAGGAGCCCTCACGCTGTGATAGCTCGGTGTATACTGATGGTCTGGGGATACGCTTGCTAGGGCAGGGCTTCTTCCGAAACAATGAGTATGCGACTGAGCTCGCTGACGACTACACACTCCCAGGCTATAGGTTGCGCTTGGATGTAGGCTATAGTCCGAATACTCGCCTGCCTGTCCAGCTTCGCTTGGGAGTGGCGAACCTCTACTATTGGGGGGCATCTCGCTATCCTGCGGCACTGGCTTATCAAGATCTACCTTACTGGAGAGGGGATGGGGATCGCTATACGAAGTTCCGTCTCCTTCCTTTCTTCCAAGCGACCATCCTACCTACACCACGGCTAGCCTTGATCCTCGGTAACCTCGAGGGAGGAGTCAAGCATGATCTCATCGATCCACTGTATAATCCTGAGCTGAATCTCACGGCGGATGAAGAGCGGGGCTTTCAGCTCAAGTATGCTGGGAAGCGTACGGAGGTGGATACGTGGGTGGACTGGCAGAGCTTCATCTTTAAGGGGGAGAAGCACCCCGAGGCTTTTGTCTTCGGTCTACACCTTCGCCGTGCGCTATGGGATCATCCTGCGAGTCGACTCGATGTGGACTTTCAGGCGGTGGCACAGCATCGGGGTGGGGTCTTGAACCAACGGGCGGATACTGTCCACACGTGGATGAATGCGGCCTTAGGACTACGCTATACCCATCGCTTTGCCCTCGGAGCGTATCCGCTCATCTGGACGACCTCGGCCTTTGCCTTGGGGTATAGCCAACGAGGGGAGCACTTCCCCGTGTCGCATGGTACGGGGCTCTATGCGCAGAGCCAGCTCGCGTGGCGCCGATGGCAGCTACGTCTTGGCTTCTGGTCGGGTACGGACTATACTCTCCGCTGGGGGTGCCGTTTGCGCAGAGCTTGAAGGTCGATAAGCGTCAGCCTAGCGGTCGCCTCTATACACACTATCCGAGCTACTGGAGTCTGCAGGCGAGCTATCGTCTGGTTGAGCGGGTGGCCTATACCTTCGGTGCCTCGGCGGGGCTGTGGGTTCATCCGCATGGGAAGACGGCACTGAGTACCTTTGCTGAGGTCTATCTCAGTGTGTCACCCTACTTCCGTCTCTTGAGTAAATAGATCCCTCTTGCCCCTATGGTTTAGGAGAGGGCAAGGGTTGTGTGGGGTGGGGGTAGCAGTGTTACCTCTTTCGGGGCATCAGTAGTGCCTCTCGAGAGGCAACAGTAGTGCCACTTGAGGGGCAACAGTAGTGCCTACTAGTTGGATTTTATATTCTCCCCTTTTAGGGGACGAATGGAGGTAGCTGGAAGAGAAAACTTGAAGATTTGTCGGGGAGTGATTTGGAAGTTTGTGAGTTTTACCTTACCTTTGCATTCGATTTATGAGAGCGACCTGCTCACCAAGGCAGGTAATTGATGTCACCAAGCATCACGCTGTGAAGACTCTGTAGCTCAGTTGGTAGAGCAAGTGACTCTTAATCACTGGGTCGTGAGTTCGAGCCTCACCGGGGTCACAAAGCTCTCATAAACGATGACTCTGTAGCTCAGTTGGTAGAGCAAGTGACTCTTAATCACTGGGTCGTGAGTTCGAGCCTCACCGGGGTCACCACTTGAAGGGCGTTTCTTTTGGGAAGCGCCCTTTATTTTTGCCGAGTGTGCTCGGTGGCTTCGTCCGCTCTCTTAGTGGAAGGGGTGGGGTAGTCTCATCGAGAGGAGGTGAGGGGTGTTTCTCTCGGGATTTGCAGGTTTGAAAAACTTGTCCTATCTTTGCAGAGCAATTCGGAAAGCGGAATGCGATGGAAGTGTGGGTGAGTGGCTGAAACCAGCAGTTTGCTAAACTGCCGTACGGGCAACCGTACCACGAGTTCGAATCTCGTCGCTTCCGCCCGCAAGAGCAACCGAAAGCCTTGGTGCCATAGCTCAGTTGGTAGAGCAAAGGACTGAAAATCCTTGTGTCCCCGGTTCGATTCCTGGTGGCACCACAGAGAAGGGAGGTATTACACACAGCGTGTAGTGCCTCCTTTTGCTTTTATATTCGGCTTCCCCCTGCAAGATTAGCGGGGTGAGATCATCACCTAGATAACAAGAGAGATAATGCGGATCGCTTATTGCATCAAGAGCCTTCACCAAGCAGGAGGTATGGAGCGAGTAATTACAGCCAAGGCTAATTACTTGGCTGGACTGGGGTATGAAGTCTTCATCCTGACTACGGACCAGCAGGGGCGTGCGCCCTTCTTTGCTTTAGATTCATCGATAGGTCTCATTGATCTTGATGTGAACTATGATGCTGTCGATACATCCTCTCGCCTGCGTAAGTATGTGGGCTTGGCAAAGCATAAGCGTCTGCATCGTGAGCGCCTAGAGCGTAAGCTCAAGGAGCTGGCTCTGGATATTACGATCTCCACGGGGTATCAGGAGTTCTCCTTTTTACCTAGCTTGAAGGACGGAAGTATCAAGATCACCGAGTGTCATGGGTCTTGGGCTAATACGGTTTCAGAGCATCGCTTCCCAGCGAGTAATTACCTACGTCGCTTGATGTCAATGTATGCTGAGTACTCTTTCGCTCATCAAGCCTCTCGATATGCCCGATGTGTTTTGCTGACCCACGAGGATGCTTCGCTATGGGGGGGGCGTCTGGGGAAGATTGAGGTTATTCCTAATGTAATGCCCATAAGCTCTGATGTTGTTGCTCCTTTGGATGCAAAGCGCTGTATCGTTGTTGCTCGTTTCTCGCATGAAAAGAATCTTAGTGCCATAATTGATGTCTGGGCAAAGGTGGCTCGTTCCTATCCAGAATGGCGCTTAGATCTTTATGGAGGTGGTTATCTCTATGATAATTTGTCTCGACAAATCGATGCTTTGGGGATAGGTGGGAGCTGTGCTCTGCATGTTTCGACAAGTGAGATTATCAAGGAGTATCTATCTAGCTCTGTTCTCTTGATGACATCCCAGACTGAAGGTCTTCCTATGGTGCTCTTGGAGGCTCAGGAGTTAGGTATCCCTTCGGTTTGCTATGCCTTCCATTGTGGCCCTAAGGATGTGCTTCTGGAAGCTGCTGCTCCATGTGGCTTTGTTGTTCCTTATGGTGATAAAGATGCTTTCGCTGAGCGTCTAGAAGAGCTCATGAGGGATGCTGACCTTCGTAAGCGTATGGGGCAGGCTGCTCGACAGAATGCTTCTCGTTTCTATGCCGATGTGGTTCTTCCCAAGTGGGATGCCCTCTTTCGCTCTCTTGTCTCTTCAAAGAAGTAACTTATGAATACCGTCCAACCTCTACTAGCTGTCATCGTCCCTGTCTATAAGGTCGAAGACTATCTGCACCAATGTGTAGATTCTATTCTTTCTCAGTCTTACACTGCTCTTCGGGTTATACTTGTCGATGATGGATCTCCAGATAGGTGTGGAGAGATCTGTGATGAGTATGCTAAGCAGGATCCTCGTGTACAAGTCGTGCACAAGGCGAATGGTGGTCTTTCTTCTGCCCGGAATGCTGGCTTGGAAGCTGTGGAGGGTTGCCCCTATGTGACCTTCGTGGATAGCGATGATTACATTGAGCCGGGATTATACACTGATGCAATAGCCTATTTAGAGGAGCATCCCGAAGTTGAAGTTCTTGGTTTTGGTATCAATGAGCTTCGGGAGGATGGCTTGTTGTATTATTGTGGTGAGACAGAGGGAAAGGTGTACCCTAGAGAAGAAGCTTTGAGAGAATTATCTCAAGGATTCTCGTTTAAGATTGGCCCCTCTGTTTGGTCGAAGATCTTTAGGAGAGAGGTGATCGGGAATATCCGATTCCGAGAAGGGTTCGTTTATGAGGATAATAGTTTTTCTCTGGAGGTGCTACATCGGAGTCACTTCTATTATCTTCTTCCTCGAGCGGGATATAACTATCGTATGAATAGAGAAGGTGCAATTACAGCTGTCTTTGACAAGCGTATGGCCTGCTTGTTTGATAATCTAGAGAATCTGCAAGAAAGACGATCTGATGATCGAGAGCTTTGCTGTTATGCCAATACGATGGTAGTGAACTATCTCTGGATGTATTGGTATCAGCTTTATCGTATGGCGCCTGCTGTTTATAAGGAGGTGACCCAGGCCTTCCTCCCTTATCTTCGTCGTGCTCGACGTCGGCCCTATCTGAATCTTGTAGGAGGGAAGGCGCATGCGATCAAGTTGTGGCTATTCCTGCATGCCCCATATCTATATACTAAGCTGAGTCTGCGCTAGAGGAGTAGGCATGATCTCGGACAGAGGTGGAGATCTGCAGAAAAGCCCCTTTGGGCACAGGCATGTTTTTGGTATATTCGGAAAAGTGTGTATATTTGCAGTCGATTAGCGGAGAACGCTTGGTCGGATAGATCAAGGAGTTGGAAGCTAAAAGAGTGGAAGAGGCGTCTTCCTCTCGCTCGTAGATGATAGGCCGATGTAGCTCAGCGGTAGAGCACTTCCTTGGTAAGGAAGAGGTCTCGGGTTCAAGTCCCGACATCGGCTCCAATCAGGTCGACGTAGTGATACGCAACTATATACAACGATAGTATTTCTTAAGAATAGATAATTTTAGTTATGGCTAAAGAACAATTTAACAGATCGAAGCCGCACGTAAACATCGGCACGATCGGTCACGTTGACCACGGTAAGACGACCCTTACTGCTGCGATCACTACGGTGCTTGCTAAGAAGGGGCTTTCTGAACTCCGTTCGTTCGACTCGATCGATAACGCTCCTGAAGAAAAGGAACGCGGTATCACGATCAACACCTCTCACGTAGAGTACGAAACGGCTAACCGTCACTACGCTCACGTAGACTGCCCAGGTCACGCTGACTACGTTAAGAACATGGTCACTGGTGCTGCTCAGATGGACGGTGCTATCATCGTTGTCGCAGCTACGGATGGTCCTATGCCTCAGACTCGTGAGCACGTTCTGCTTGCTCGTCAGGTAAACGTTCCTCGCCTAGTCATCTTCATGAACAAGTGTGACATGGTTGATGACGAAGAAATGCTTGAGCTTGTCGAAATGGACATGCGCGAGCTCCTCTCTAGCTACGAATTCGACGGTGACAACACTCCTGTGATCCGCGGTTCTGCTCTTGGTGGTCTCAATGGTGAGCCAGTTTGGGAAGACAAGATCATGGAGCTTATGGACGCTGTTGACAACTGGATTCCACTTCCTCCACGTGATATCGATAAGCCATTCCTCATGCCTGTCGAAGACGTCTTCTCTATCACGGGTCGCGGTACTGTAGCAACTGGTCGTATCGAAACGGGTGTTATCCACACGGGTGACGAAGTTCAGATCATCGGTCTTGGTGCAGAAGGTCTCAAGTCTGTTGTTACGGGTGTTGAAATGTTCCGTAAGATTCTTGACGAAGGTCAGGCTGGTGATAACGTTGGTCTTCTCCTTCGTGGTATCGACAAGAACGAAATCAAGCGTGGTATGGTCATCGCTAAGCCTGGTCAGGTTAAGCCACACTCTCGCTTCAAGGCTTCTGTTTATGTCTTGAAGAAGGAAGAAGGTGGTCGTCACACGCCATTCCACAATAAGTATCGTCCTCAGTTCTATATCCGTACGCTCGACGTAACTGGTGAGATCACTCTCCCAGAAGGTGTAGAAATGGTTATGCCTGGTGATAACGTTGAGATCAACGTTGAACTTATCTACCCAGTAGCTTGTAACGTAGGTCTTCGCTTCGCTATCCGTGAAGGTGGTCGTACGGTAGGTTCTGGTCAGATCACTGAGATCCTCGACTAATCACGAGATCCTAATCATAGATCGGGGTACTGACCCTAGGCCTAGTTCCCCGATCTACACACGGGTTTAGCTCAGTTGGTAGAGCACTGGTCTCCAAAACCAGGTGTCGGGAGTTCGAGTCTCTCAACCCGTGCCAAACAAAGACGGTAATGAGCTTTATGAATAAGATAGGAGTTGCATTTCGCAACTCGTATGTCGAACTTACACAGAAGGTCTCCTGGCCTAGTCGCTCGGAGCTCACTAACAGTGCTGTGGTGGTGATGGTTGCTTCCCTCATCATCGCTATAGTTGTTTTAGGGATGGATAAGGCTTTCGAGACTATCCTCCATTTTGTGTATAGTAAGATTGGAGCCTAGGATGGCTCAGGTGATGATTTAAGCATGGCTGAAGTAGCAGAAAAGAGATTCTATGTCCTCCGTGCCGTTAGCGGTAAGGAGACAAAGGTGCGTGAACAACTGGAGGCTGAGATGAAGAATACAAGTCTTGGTCAGTATGTCTCCCAAGTGATCATTCCCACCGAGAAGATCGTTACGCAGCGTGCTGGTAAGAAGATCATCAAGGAGCGTCCTTACCTACCAGGTTATGTGCTTGTCGAGGCTGTCCTAGTCGGAGATGTGGCGCATACTCTACGTAATATGCCTAATGTCATCGGCTTCCTCGGAGCTAAGCGGGGTGGAGAACCAGAACCCCTTAAGCGTAGCGAGGTAGAGCGTATCCTTGGACGTGCTGACCAGATGGCCGACTCTGAGGGGATCTTCGATATGGAGCTCTTTGTGGGTGATGTAGTCAAGATCATAGATGGCGCCTTTGCTAACTACGAAGCGACGGTCGAGGAGGTGACTCCTGAGAAACAGAAACTTCGTGTGATGGTGAAGATGTTTGGGCGTAAGACTCCGCTAGAGCTCACTTATGCGCAGGTGGTTAAGGAGTAGGCTGGTTACGCGACCGACTCTCTTCCCCCTAATCTAGTGTGTAACACTTAAGAAAAAAGAACAATGGCTAAGGAAGTTGCTGGACAACTAAAATTGCAAATTAAGGGTGGGGCTG
>ERZ773010.95-NODE-95-length-69147-cov-4.695218_pt1 | contig 69147 bp, 55 predicted proteins | sample MGYA00580842_ERZ773010 | MGnify/ENA primary metagenome ERZ773010 (study PRJEB29015, sample SAMEA2737982) | human oral metagenome | biome: human oral; feature: human-associated habitat; material: dental | place: China | collected 2107 ... | reverse complement strand
TTGCCGTTGCGGGGACTTTTCCGTAATTTTGCATAGTATTGTTAACGCGCACAAGGATTATGGCAAGAGGGAGAAACAAGGAACTTATAAACGAGCGGGACCGTAAGCTCTTCGAGCGGTTCTACTATTGGAGCGAAGTCCGCCGGCTTCGTTTCGACGACACTATTGCGAAACTCTCTAACGAGGAGTTCTTCCTGGCCGAGGCTACAACGCTGCGCATCGTGCGCCGCATGCTGATGGATGGGGCCACGGTAGACGGGAAGGCCGTGGAGAAGAGCCGACGACAGGGGTTCAGGTCTTCAACCGCACGGAGAGAGTCGTGCGCGCAATTGTCCCTGTTTCCCGAGTAGATTCGGCGATGGCGCATGTGTACGTGGCCTCGTAAACCTTGATGCCGTGGTTGAACGTAAAGAACCGCGAGCGGGTGCGTATCAACGCCCCCTCGCCCGATGGCCGAAAGCCCTGCAACAGCGCGTGCAGGGCTTTTCTTTTTTCTTCGCGCTGCATAATCTTGTCTACGGTGTGGCTGCCAGCGTGAGTGTCGTCGTAACAGTCCAGTATGAGGCGCACGCGTACCTCGCAGGTTCCGCGCTGTGCGATGTCACCCGTGTCTGTCCATTCCGTGCCGGGCAGGTCGATGAGCACGGCGGGGAAAGTGAGCGGATACATGTCCAGCTGTTCGTTGTCGAGTGCCTCCAGCTGTCCGTAGTCTTCGTCCACTGTGCGCGCCCAAGGCAGGGCGCGCGCTATGTGGTCTATCATGTTAACGAGAATCGATTCCATTTCCTATTTCTATTAGTGTGTTTAGTATCATCTTGCGTATCTTAACATTGAGCTCATGACTCGTACCGATGAACTGGCGGCGCGGGATGTGTATGGCCGTCTTGCGCGTCAGGGCCATTGCGCGCCACGCCTGTGCCATCGGCGGCAGTTCTTTCGGCATTTTCTCGCCTTTCTTCACCTTGGCCAGCGAATACACCATGTGCCAGGCATAGCGGCGCATCTTGGGTGTTATGCCGATGTTTCCGCCCTCGTTGTGGATGGCGGCATAGGGCCGCGGGTTGGTAACTACCACCGCACCTGGCATGGCCACGGCATCTATGCTGCGCATCAGGTTGTCGGTGGCCGAGGTCAGCGGCTTGTACGGCGAGCCCGCCTCCTGTCGTCGTGTCTTCTTCCAGGGGTGCAGCCCGCCATTGGTGAACCCGCCGTCGCGAAAGTTCTGCCGAAAGTGATTCTTGGCGATGACGGCCGCCTTGCGGGGGATGTCTGAGCGCATGGCCTGCTCCACCTGCTGTGGAGCGCGGGCGATGATGTCGGCTATTTGTTTGGCATCCATTAATTTTCTTGTTAAAAAGTTTGTTCGTAACGAATAAAGTTGTATCTTTGCAGTGCATCAGTAATGGTGTAGGGATGGGGCATAAAAGCCCTGTACCGCCTCGAGGTCGCTTTTCAGCGGCCTTATTTTATTTCCTTCAACACTTTCTCATCGGCAAAGTAGAAGTAGATTTTGCCTTCCACCTTGCGGCGAACCTCATTGATGGCATCGTAGTATTTTTGTTCATGAGAAGGAAGTTGGAACACTACCGCTTTTCCTCCTTGCCTTGTTAGGGCCTTACGGGCATACTTGACGATGTTCCCCGCACCTCCGTCTACCTGCTTTAGGTCTGCCGGCATCCCGTCTATCGTGATGTCGTAGGTCAGTCCGTCCGTTCTCTTTGTGTCGGATAGGTGTTCTATGACGTGCCCATTGTCTGCGAGAACTTTACACATGTTCTTTTCTTTCGTGTATTTCTCCTTCTCCTGCTTATTCTGCTCTGCTTCGATAATCCTCTCCCTTTGGGTTACGACAGCTCCGTTATCGGAAACATAGGTATGTTCCCACTCCTTTTCGCCGTACTTGGACAAGTCTGTTCTGCCGGATGCCGGCAACACGTTGTCGATGTACTCGCAGTTGAAGCAGTCTTTCTTATGCGCCACGAATACGGCCCGAATGCGGTTCTTAACGCCTCGCGGCTTGTAGTATGGGCATTGTGCGCAGTTCTCGGGGAAATATGGGTGCGTATCGTTGATAAGGTGACCGTCCTTGCCGGGGTTGTTGTCGAGTCCCCGCTGCGGCTGCGGCGTAGGCATGTCCTCCACCACGTCGACAGGCGTGACGGGGGCGTCGGTAGCTTCGAGCATGCACTTGCAGTTCCAGCGGTCTTGTGGGTGGTGCTTTTCCCAGAACGGATGCTCGATTGGCAAGGTGAGTTTCTTTTCCCAATATGAGCGGTGCGAGGCCTCGGCATCGGGCGATGTGGTGGGCATCCAACGGAGGTTGGGGAAGATGTCCTTGTTTTCAATGAACTCCTGCCAGTCGGCCGCGGCGTGAGCGCGCAGCACGGCCGTATTGTATTCGGTGCGGAGCCACGCGCCCGTGTGGTGCGAGACAATCGTCCGAACGTCGTTCGACCATTGTTCGAACGGCTTTACATTGCCGTTCGCATCGCGAAGTTTCTCAGCCATCGCCTTGCCCATGGCGTGTACCTTAAATGCTGCAAACACCTCATTTCCGTGCCGCATGGCATCAAGAAAGCGGTCGTTGTGTCGCGGCTGGTATTCTCCACGCGTCAGCCCCTCGGCTGCCGCCTCGTTCATTGTGCGCTGCAGTTCGCGCCACATCTTCGGCTCGATTTCATTGGAGGTGTCGAAACCCTCGTAAATGGTGTGCAGGAAGTCGCCCAGCAGGTCGGCCGAAACCTCCACGCCACCATCGGCGTTGTGGAAATGCGCGTGACATGCGCACTGCCCGTCACCATAGTAGAGGTTGTCAATTAGAAGTCGTTGTCCGCCCCGATAGGCTTCGGGGCTAGGCCGAAAAAACGGCGCAGGGCGTTCGTTGGGGCTTTGCGTTCGGGTTCTCGCGGCGGTTCGGGCTCTTGCGCCAGTCGCTCGCGCATGGCCGCACGTTCCTCCTCCTTCTTCGCTTTAAGCTCGTTGTAGTTCTCTGGTTTGGCGACGCCGAAAGTTTCATACAGGTAGTCGTCGTCGATAGGCAGCCCCATGTTAGATAACTTCTGCACGATGTCTATCTGCTGCGCAGTGTCCACCTTCTCTTTCTTCGCATATACGAACTCGCCCCCGTCGGTGTTGAAACCCAGTTGGGCGAAGATGTCACGCATTTGGTAATTGAGGATGTCGAGGATGAAGTCGCGGTCGTCCGCATTCATCTCGTCTTCCTCCTCCTTGTGAATTGTGCCAAGGGCTTGCGTACCCGTGTCCTTGGCGTCGGTGGTGAGGGTGTTGCCAAGAACGCGGATGCTAATCTTGCTGTCCCAGTATTCGGCGAACGTGCGGTACAATTCACTGCTGCCCGTCTTGTTGGCTGCCTCGAGCAATTTCAGTTCGCTGTCCTTGGGATGGATGTACACCGCGTTCGTGCCTTGCTGCCGCGCCTCGCGGATGAGCGTCTTGCGCGCCTCCTCGTCACCGGCGTCGTAGGTGTACTCGCGTATGGGCATGCCGAATATGTTGCAAAACCGAGCCCAGTCGCCCATATTGCCCTTCTTGTAGAGTACGGCGGGCAGAATCTCGGCGAATATGCCCAGTCCGCGCTCCGTCCCAACGAAGAGTGTATTTTCAAAGTTCTCAATGGGCACTCCACCCATGTCCCCCTGATAGCGAAGCACACGACCGTGAACGGGATCGTAGTGCTTACGGTTTATCAAGTCGAAATGGATGTTTCCGTCATCCTCTTTTCGGAATTGCACCAGGGTAAAACCCCAGAACTCGGAGAGGATGAGTTCCTTGCGCAATTCCTTAAACCAAGGCGAGCGGAGTTGCCTGTTGATCTCTTCGTCGGGCTTGCCTTCGCGCTGAAATTCGATGGGTATCTGCGTCACGCCACGCAGCCGTTTCGCCATAACGCCCGTGAGGTGCAGGTCGAAGTTCGCACTCTCGTACATGTCGTAGAGGCGCACGCGGTTGCTGTAATCGATCCCGCGTGCGGAAGTGACGGCATTCATGTAATGCTGCAAATTGAAGTGGAACAGCTCGGGCATCTGCAGCACCACGTCGGGCTGGCGTTGGCCCGGGGCGGCGAGCATGCCGCCCTGCGTTATTCGGCGGCCTTGCGCGCGCCTTTGTTTTAATGTCTTCATCTTGTAAAACTCTTGTTAGTCCGTTTATAAGAGCGTGGGGCGCACCTCATCCGCCTTAATCTGCCAACGGCTCTTGTCCTCAATCTCATCTGCCGGCAACAGCGGCGCGCCGTCAATTGTCACGTCTCCGCGCATCACGCCCTTGAGCCACTCCACCGCCCGGTCATAGCGGTCCTGCCTTATCTTCGATATCTTATAAGGGTTGTGCTGGCTGAATATGTGGTAGATGGCGATGTCCAGGGCGAACATCAGCACCAGCGCGTGGCGTTCCGTACCCTGAGCGGAGAAGAGTTTGTCGCAGTCGTACTTCTTGTTCAAGTACGACCGCATCTCCATTATGGCGCGGTCTTCGCATATTTCGATGATCTGCGGGTCGTAGTCGGGCGTGCCCTGACGTAGCAGACTGTCCAGTATCTCGCGATGTATGCTCGCGTCGTAGTCGGTTATGTCGATAAAGTTCTGCATCTTTTATAATAGGTATGGGTTGTCCTTGTTCATGTCTTCATCGTTAAGCGAGATGGTGTAGGTGGGCTCCAATTCGCCCGTCTTCCGGTCCACCATGGTAACGGCACCCTCCACGGCGTCGAGGCCGTCGGCGGGGTAAGGCAGGGTGAGCTCGAAGAGTTTGGATTGGTTGATGAGTTCCTGCATGTGAGGGTTGTCCTTCTCTTCTTCGTTGAATATCCATGTACCTAATCGGTCGAGCGGCTCCAGGTTAGCCTCGATGCGCGTGGCCTTGTCTGTTTTCTTTCGCGTGTCTTCGCGAATGAAGAGCTGCACCTTGCGCGCTGCGCACTCGTCGCGCAGCAGAGGCTTGAACACCTGCTGGTAGAACGGGTCTTGCAGCTTATTGTTCTCTATGTACCAATACACATTGGTTTTTCCACCAACGTACTTGTCCAACTCAAAGTACCAGCCTATGAACTCGGCGTTGGTCTCACGTGCCAGGAAACCTTTTATCACGTAATACACCCCCTTGTACTTACCCACCAGCCACAAGGCCTTGGTGGAGCTGCCCTTCTTCTTGCTGTCGGAATAGGCGGGGTCTCCGTAGCCAATCAAAAAGCGGAACTTCTTCAATGGCGGCACCTTACCGAAAGGCAGGTTCTTGAATATCTTGCCCTCTGCCACGGGGTTGTTGAAGTACTCGCCTTGCTGGGCGCGCACGGAAATCTTCGAGAGGATGCAGTCTATCTGCTCCTCGGTATTCTTCTGCGGCCACGTGCTGCGCCCGTGCTTGTCGCGGATGTTCACCACGTCCCAGCTGTTGGCCAGCTTGCCGGCACGCGTTATGCAGCAGTCCTTGGCGATAATGTTGCCGCACCACAATACCAAGGTTGGCTCCGATATGGAGCGCGTGGGATACAAAGCCTGTTCGGCCCATTGCCACTTCTTGTCGAGCGTCACAGGGTTGCGGCAATCTTCGTCCGTGTCATAGTCGTCGAAGTACAACACGTCGGGGCGGATGGCCTCATTGCGCATACCGCGCGGGGCCGACCCTGCACCTAGGGCGATGAACTTCGCTCCGCATGCGCAGGTGAACTCCTTGTCGGTCCATGCGCCTATGGTTTCTTGCTTGCCGTAAAACTGAATCAAGCGCGCGTTCTTCTCAAAGTTGGCCTTATAGGGCGCAAGCAGGCGCGTGGCCGCATCGATGGTGGCCGCAGCCAATGCCACGAATCGCTTGCGTTTGGTTAGCGTTAGGTACATCAGCACGAACATCGCCACGGTGCTCTTGGCCAACTCGCGACTCCAAGAGAGCACCTCGTACCACTCGTCGTTGGCCACGATGCGCCGTATGGCCTTAATATGGAAGGGTGCGAACTCGTACTTGGCGTAAGTTGGGAAGAAGTATATGATCCACGCCACGGGGTCGGCCTCGAGTTCAGCCCTCTTCTTGTCGATGTCGTAACGTGAGAGACTCTCGTCGACGTCAATGTCCTTGGCAAGGCCCTCGTTATACCTGCGCCAAATCTCCAATGCCTGTTTGTCCGACAGCCTGTTCATGCCTTGCCTCTGTTTGCTTGGTCCTTGATGAATGCGTCAAAGAGCGTGTTGAACTGTTTTGCCGCTTCTATGTCAAGCGGGCGTAGCCATGAAAGGAAACGCATGGCCACGGAGACACAATCGGGCACGCCGATGTCAGCCTCAAGCTTCTTGATCGCCCCAGCCAGTTTGGCTAGCGCATCGGCCTCAGGGGGCGTTGCATAACGTTGCCCATCATCGCGCGCGGCGATAGCGTTGTTAATCTCGATTATCTGTCTGCTCCATTGTGAGATTATCTGTGCGGGGGTGATGGCCACGGAAGCTTTCAGCGTGTCCCAGTTCTCCGCCTTCACCCAGCGGTTTACCGTCTGGCGCGTGGTGCCCACCTTGTCGGCAATTTCTTCTTGTGTATAATTCCCGTCCAGGTACAGCGACTTGGCGATACCCTTCTTGTCAATGTTTGTCCTTGTCATTCCTTTTCCTTTTTGCATTTGCAAATTTCCTGCTTTTTCGCCAATGAATAAAATTACCTTTTCGCCATATCTAGCTGAACGGCAATGATGTGCGTTCAGTTTCCTATGGCGTAATCGCGATTTTTCAGGTTCGTTTTTTCAGTTTAATTTTGCCGAAAAATCAAAATACGGTGCAAAAGAAATTTTTCAACATAATTCCCAGTGACGGCGAAGTGGCCATACTTTTATATGGCGACGTGGGCGACGGGCAGCGCGTGGACAGCGGCCGCGTGGTGGCCGAACTGATGGCACTCGCGGAGCAATACAAGAAGATAGACGTGCGCATCAACAGCCGCGGCGGTGACGTGTTCAGCGGCATCGCGATATATAATGCATTGCGCACGAGCAAGGCGGACATCACTGTCTATATCGACGGAGTGGCGGCGAGCATTGCGGGCATTATCGCGCTGTGCGGCAAGCCCCTGTACATGTCGCCATACGCCAAGCTGATGCTTCACGCCGTTAGCGGCGGCACATGGGGAAACGCCTCCGAACTGCGCCAGATGGCCGAGGTTATGGAAAATCTACAAGGCGACCTCGCCTCGATGATAGCCGGACGTTGCGGAATGAAGAAGGACGAAGTGCTTGCGAAGTACTTCGACGAGAAGGACCACTGGATATCCGCACAGGAGGCGTTGGATATGAAACTCATCGACGGGATATACGACATGGCCGACGAGGCTGTGGACACTGCGTCCTCTGACGATATTTACACGTATTTCAACAACCGGCTGAGAAATCAGCCACAAAACAAAGACAAAGGAATGGCATTATTAGAATCTTTGAAAAGTGGCATCCCCTCGTTCGCTAATCTGGCTGACGAGAATGCCGTACTCGCGCACGCTCGCGAATTGGAGAACAAGGCCGCCAAGGCCGATGCCCTAGCGCAAGCCGTTGAGGGCTACAAGAAGAAACTGCAGGACGTTGAGGACAAGGAAATCGCAGCCGTCGTGGATAAGGCGGTGGCCGAACGCCGCATCACCGCCGAGCAGAAGGACAGTTTCATGGCGTTGATGAAGACAGACCGCGAGAATACCGAGAAACTGCTGGCCAGCATAAAGGCTCAGTCTTCTCGTCGCATCGTCGATGTGTATCGTGAGAACGGAGGTACCCCGACAGCCTTGGCCGACATGAGTTGGGACGAACTGGACAAGGCGGGTAAACTCTCGGAACTGCGCAATGCGGACCTCACCGCGTTCAAGGCGAAGTATCAGGAAAAGTTCGGTCTGGACTACAAGGAATAAACATCATTAGAACAACATTAAAACGACATTAGAATGGCATTGAATATCAGTATTTGGCAGACTACGCTTGTTGAGAACTTCTATCCCGACAACGGTTTTGCATCAAAATCGGTGGACGACTCCGCATTCGTGAGTGCCCACAAGGTTATCATCCCCAACGCCGGCGCGCCCTCGAAGGTGCAGAAGAACCGAACGGTGAAGCCCGCATCGGTGAACCAGCGCACAGACAACGATTTGGAATACGAGATTGACGAGCTAACCACCGACCCGATCTACATTCCGAACATCGACACTGTGGAGCTCTCGTACGACAAGCGTACGTCCATCATCAGCAATGACCGCGCTCAGCTTCAAGACGAAGCGCACCTGAACCTGCTCGAACGGTGGGGCAAGGGCGTGCCTGCGTCCAACGTGCTGCTTACCACTGGCACAACGGAGCGAAACGCTCACACTTCAGATACGGCCACAGGCAAGCGCAAGCGTATTACCAAGGAAGACCTGTTGGCCATCATGACGCGCATGGACGCAGACAACGTGCCCGAAGAGGGGCGTTACCTGCTGCTTGACGCGTACATGTACGCCGACTTGTTGGCCGACCTCTCTGAGAGCGACAAGTGGATGTTCCAAAATTCTGCAAACATGCAGACTGGCGTATTGGGTAATCTTTACGGGCTCAACATCATGAAGCGCAGCAAGGTTCTCCGTGTGAAGAACGACAAGACGCTGCTGCCCTGGGGTGAGGATGCCGTTGCAGGCGAGCTAGCCGCCGCGCTGGCTTGGCATGAAAAATCGGTGAGCCGTGCCCTTGGAGAGGTTAAGATGTTCGACTCGACTAACAATCCGCTCTACTACGGCGATATTTATTCGTTCTTGCTCCGCACGGGCGGATCGGTGCGCCGTTACGACAAGAAGGGCATCTACCTGCTCGCTGAAGCAGCTAAGTAAAGAAAGGGCTGAATTATGTTACCAAGAATTAAGATTCTGTTTTTAAACGGCCAGCTGGGCTCCGTCGGTGAGAGCCCCGACGGCCTGTTCGCCCTGGTGTGCGGCGCATCTGCCGTAACCAAGAATATGGAACTGGACAAGGTCTACACCCTGCATTCGTTCGATGAGCTGGCCAAGCTGGGCGTTACCCCCGAGAACAACCCCCGCCTGCATAAGCACGTGAAGGAGTTCTACACCGAGGCCGAGGAGGGTACGAAGCTCGTCATCTTCCCTGTGGACAAGACGAAGACGTTCACCGAGCTGCTTGATAAGGACTCTGGCGTGATTAAGGAACTCGTTACGGTGCAGAACGGTGCGCTGCGCGGCATCTTCGTGGCCGGTGACGGCCGCGAAGCCGCCCTCACCACCAACGGCGCGGACGACGACCTCTTTACCGCCTTGCCCAAGGCGCAGCAGCTGGCCGAATGGGCCACCACGTCGCTCTACGCCCCGCTCTTCATCGTGTTGGAGGCGCGTGGCTACAAGGGCGGCGCGATAAAGGACCTGCACGGCGAGGCCTACAACCGCGTGGCCGTGCTCATCGGCGATACGGTGAAGGCATCAGAGGGCGCGGCAGTGGGCGTAATGGCCGGGCGACTGGCCTCCGTACCCGTGCAGCGCAACATCGGCCGTGTTAAGGACGGTGCGCTCAAGCCCGTCGCCATGTACATCGGCGACAAGCCCGTGGAAGAGAACGCATCGGCCGTAAGCGACCTGTACGATGCCGGCTACGTCACCCCGCGCAAGTATGTGGGCAAGGCCGGCTACTTTTTCACCGACGACCGTCTGGCGTGCGTCCCCACCGACGACTACGCCCACATCACCGCGCGGCGTACCATCGACAAGGCCTACCGCATCGCCTATGCCGCACTGCTCGACCTGATGTTGGACGAACTCCCCGTGAACGAGGACGGCACGCTGCAGCACGGAATTATTATGGCATGGCAACAGATGATGGAGAATGCCGTCAACCGCGCTATGACGGCGCAGGGCGAACTCTCCGCAGATGCCGACGGTGCGGGCTGCAAGGCCTATATCGACCCCAAGCAGAACGTGTTGGCCACATCTAAGGTGGAACTCACGCTAAAGGTGCGCCCCTTCGGATACGCACGCTACGTGGACGTGAAGCTGGGATTCCAGGTTGAAACGGCAGGTAAGTAACATTTCGTGGGTGGGCATCGCGCCCACTCACCTAACACTTCAAACTAAAAGGCAATGTTCAACAGCAGAGAATACGAATGGGCGGACATCTCCGTAGTGATGGGCGGACGGCCCATTACCGGCATCCGCGGCATCAAGTACAATATCAAGAAAGAGAAGGAACTGCTATATGCGAAGGGCAACCGCCCGCACGCAGTGCAGAGCGGCAACTACGATTACAGCGGTGAGATAACGCTGTTGCAGAGCGAATACCTCGCCCTGCGCGAAGCCGCCAAGGGCGACATCCTCGCAGCCCAGCTCGATGTGGTTGTGTCCTACGGCAACCCCACCCGCGGCGACGCCATCACCACCGACATACTGGTGAGCGTGGAGTTCACCGAAGATAACACTGAATGGAAACAGGGGGACAAGTTCCAAGAGAAGACCATCCCCTTCGTTTTCATCGATAAGAAACAAGCATAACCCAAACACCGAGATTATGAAATATACGAAACAACAGATAGAGGAATGGAAGGCCAAGCACGGCGAACTCTTCGAAATTACCGTCGAGGGCAAGAGCTGTGTACTACATCGTCCAACACGCCGTGACCTGAGCTACGTCAGCGTGTTGACAGATCCCATCAAGATGACCGAAGTCATGCTCAACCAGCTCTGGGTGGCAGGCGATGAGGAAATCAAGACAAGAGACGATCTCTTCCTCGCAGCAAGTCAGAAGATGCAGGAGGTTCTCGAAGTTAAAGCTGCTGAAATAAAAAAGCTTTAGAGGATGCCGAAGTGGACGTGTCTGACGGGTTCGACATCCTCTTTTTCAATACGGTAATGCGCTACTATCTACACCTTGATCCCGATACGCTCTCGGACGAAGAGTGGGCGCATACGTACCATTATTTGGGCGAAATAAGGAAGGCGGAAGCCAAAGCGAAAGGCATAGATGGATAATATACTGAAATTCCTAATCAAGCTGAACGCCGACAAGGGCAATGTCGTGTCGGTGGCCAGGCAGACCGAACAGCAGCTGGATACCATCAACCGAAAGGCGTCGGTTGTAGGGCGTGGTTTGCGGAAGGCCTTCTCGCTCGACGGATTTAAGGGCGCGCTGATGTCGATACCTGGCATGCAATTTCTGATGAACCCATACACGATGATAGGTGCTGGCGTCGGGGCGATGGTGCGGCTGGGCGCGCAGGCGGAGAGCGTGAACGTGGCCTTCACCACGCTGGTGGGCAGTGAGCGTAAGGCCGCCGAGATGCTTGGGCAGATAAACGATTTTGCTGCCCACTCGCCCTTCGGCAAGATGGACCTCACCAAGTCTGCGCAAACCATGCTCAACTTCGGCGTGGAGACGGGCAAGGTGCTGCCGCTGCTGCGCCAGTTGGGCGACATATCGGGTGGTGATAAGGACAAAATGTCGGCCTTGTCGCTGGTGATGGGCCAGGTGTCAAGTACCGGCTACCTGATGGGTCAGGATCTGTTGCAGTTCATCAACGCCGGGTTCAACCCCATCCAGGAGCTGTCCCAGATGACCGGCATATCCGTCGACAAGCTCAAGGACAAGATGGCCAAGGGGCAGATAACGTACCAGAATGTGGAACAAGCCATCGCCCACGCCACAGGGGCGGGCGGCAAGTTCAACGGCATGATGGACAAGCAGAGTCAGACATTGTCCGGCAAATGGAGCACGCTGATGGACACAGTGCAGCAGGGCGCAATAGACCTATCGCAGAGCGTTAATACGCCCATTGCCGAGGTGGTGGAGAAGATAACGGCAGCCATCCCACGGGTATTCGCCGTGTTTCAATCTGTGTTTTCGGCCATATCCTCAGGCATCAGCTTCGTTGTCCGCTTCCGCACGGCGTTTACGCTGTTGGGCGGTGCGGTGCTCACGGTGTGGGCCGTCTTCCGCACCTATACGATGGCCCTGGCCGCCTACCAAGCCATAACCACGTTGGTTACGGCCGGTACGAAGATATGGACGGCCGCACAGTGGCTGCTCAACATGGCCATGACCGCCAACCCCATAGGGCTTATCGTCGTGGGTGTGGCCGCGCTCATCGCCGTCGTGGCCTACTGCTGGACGAAGTTCGCCGGCTTCCGCGCATTTCTCATCACGATGTGGGATGTTTGGCGCAAGTTCGGCGACTTGATTAAGACCTACGTGGTGGACCGCATCAAGGAACTTATCCGCGGCGTAGGGCTGCTGTCCAAAGCATTCTCCAAGCTGTTCTCGGGCGACTTCAAAGGCGCGGCAGCCGACTTCGCTGCTGGCGTGAAGAACGTCTCGGGCGTAAACAGCGCGGTTTCCCTTGTGAAGAACACCGCAGCAACCGTTCGTGGCATTGGCGGCACCTTCCAGAAGAATTTGGCCACCGAACGCGCCAAGGACAAGCAGAAGGAGAAGAAGAAAGGCGAGCGTTCGGCCCTCTCCACACCAGGGCTAAAAGGCAGTGCGGCAGTCGGGGACGTGGTGTTCGGCACAGGTAAGGGCAAAGACAAGGCGGGCAAGGGCAAGAAAGGCCGCCGTTCGGCCGAGGAGATCGCCACAGGCGGCCGACGCTCCACCAGCATCACGATGAACATCTCCAAGTTTTTCGACACTTTACACATTCACATGACGGATAAGGCCGACACGGCCGAACTGGAGCGCATCGTCGTGCAAAGCATGAACCGCGCGCTGGCCATCGCCACCAGCACCGACCGCGGGTAACTCGTAAACTCATCAGTACATGAACAACGTAACGCGCTTTGCGCTGGAAAACTTGGCACTCCGCATCACGGGCGGCAAGATACCTCCCTACTGGCTGTTCCGCGATGCGGGCATCCACCAGGTTGACGAGGGCGACTACTCCGCCATCCGCTCCATGAGCGACGCCGAACTGGCCGACCTGGTGCGCACCAACGCCCTGGGACTACCAATGGCCATGCCATTGAGCCTGAAACTCGAAGAAGCCGGCGCACAAGAATGGCTGTTGCCCTTCGAGCCGATGGTAAGCATTACGGGCAGGCACATCATCAAGCGGCGACAAGTGAACAAGGGCGTTATCCGCGGCTCGATAAAGGAGCGATGGGCGCAAGACGACTACGACATAACCATCGAGGGCGTGCTTATCGGCACCGACGGGCGATACCCTTCGGCCGACGTGGCCCGGCTGAAGAACTTCTGCGAGGCGGCATCCGTCACAGCCCTGTCTCCCTTATTGGAGGTGTTCGGCATATCTCGACTGGTCATCGAGAGTTGGGAAATGCCCTTCACGGCAGGAGAAGCCAACCAGAACTACTCCATTAAGGCGTATAGCGACGACATATACAAGTTGCTGCTAGGCATGAACGAATAACTCATAACGAAAGGACACGCACATGTACACAATGGCATACGACATCAGCATCGGCAATTACAAGCTAGGCATGCTCGCCGCGGTTAGCGTGCACAAGAGCGTGGAGCTGCTGGCAGACACTTGTGAGATAACCTTACCAGGGGCGCAGCTCAACCAGGCTCTTGACGTGGAGAGCCGCATAAGGCGTGGCGACCGCGTGACGGTGACGTTTGGATACAAGGAAATGGGGCTGGTGAAGGAGTTCTGCGGATGGCTGCAACGCATCGCCACAGATGGCGGCGACATCAAGTTGTTCTGTGAGGACGACCTCTTCACGTTCAGGCGCGACCTTCCCAATGAGGTCCTCAAAAAAGTGCTGCTCTCCGAGCTGCTAGCCCATATAATCAAGGGCGTTGGCCGTGATTACAAGGTGAACTGCTCTTACTCCTGGACCTACGCCAAGTTCGTCATCCACGACGCCACTGGCTACGACGTGTTGAAGAAGGTGCAGGATGAGTGCGGCGCGGATATCTACCTGCAAGACGGCACGCTGCACGTTCATCCCCCGGGCGAGGTGACGGGCACGGAACGGCGATACGACTTCGCCCTGAATATTGAAGAAGCCGACCTCACCTATCGGCGCGCCGAAGACAAGAAGGTGCGCGTAGTCGTAAAGGCCTTGATGCCCGACGGCAAGGTGAAGGAGATGGAGTTTGGCAGCACGGGCGGCGAGAAGGTTGAAGTGAAAAGCCACGCGGCGGACGACGCTTCGATGAAAGCGCGCGGTGATGCCGAAGTGCGCCGCCGAAGCTTCGACGGCTACGATGGCAGCATAACCACATGGCTCGTACCGCAATGCGTGCCGGGCGACACCGCCACGCTGCACGACGCGGACTACCCTAACAAGGACGGCACGTATTACGTGCGAGCCGTCACAACGGACTTCTCCGAGGACGGCGGCGTGCGGAAGATAGAACTCGGATTCAGGTTAAGCTAAGTGCAAGATGGACAACTACAAGGAACTGGCAGGATTGGTCAAGGCAGCAGCCGGCAAGGCGCAGCTCACGCTGATGCAGGGTGTCGTTCGCAAGGTTAACGGCCTGACCTGCGAAGTGGAGCTAGGTGGCATCACCGTGCCTGACGTGCGGTTGCGCGCCTCGGAAGCTGCGGACGGCGGGCAGATGCTCGTAACGCCAAAGGCGGGCAGCGCGGTAATCGTAGGCAGTCTAATGGGCGACTTGACACAGCTCGTTGTCCTGGCCGTCGACCACGCGGAGAGCGTTGTGATTAACGGCGGCAAGCTGGGCGGCCTGGTAAACGTCGAGCAGCTAACGCAGAAGATTAACGAGCTGGTGCAGGCGTTCAACGCCCACACCCACCAAGGCTTTCACGGGCCGACTGGGCCGCCGCTCAAGACGGCACAGCCTCTGAACCGCAGCGATTACGAAGATACGAAAATAAAGCATTAGGCAATGAACGGAATACAACTGATGGATTTCGCCCCCACCATCCGCGTTCGGCGTGACGTGCAAGGCAAGATAACCTCGGGTCTGCAAGTGGGCGACACGCTGCGGCAGAACCAGGCTCTCATACTGGCACTGAACAAGGGCGAACTGAAAGAACGCCCCTCGGTGGGCTGCGGCATCGCCGACATGCTCATGGACCACGACCCGCTATACTGGCGCACTCTCATACGCGAGCAGTTGGAAATGGATCGTCAGAAGGTGAACAGCATTAGAATTACGCCGAAAGGCATCGATATAGACGCAACATATTAAATTAAACAACAATGATAGAACACTTTTTAAACAAACTTCTTGAAGTGCTCTCCACGGCGTGGGGCTGGCTGATGTTCGTCGGCCTCGTGGTGATGAACTTCATCGTCGGCTACGAGAAAATGGTGGGATTCACCGTCATGGCCATCGTACTCGATGCAGTCTGGGGCATCGCCGCAAGCCTGCTCCAAAAACGCTTCGCACTAAGCGAACTGGCGCGAGACACCTTCGCCAAGCTCGCGGTATATGGCACTGCCGTATTCGTCTTCATCCTGGTAGACAAGCTGGCGGGCATCAGCGGCGGGCTGACCACGAGCGTCATCTGCATCGGCATCATCCTGGTTGAGCTGTGGAGCATGTCGGCCAGCATGCTCATTTGCTTCCCAAACATGCCTTTCTTGAAGATACTGAAGAGAGCCTTGGCAGGGGAAATCGCGAGCAAACTGAACGTGAAGCCGGAAGACGTTACGGCGGCATTGGACACATTACACACGAAGAAAAATGAGAGACATTAAGTATATCGTGGTACACGCCACAGGCGGTTCGCCACAAACCACAATAAAGGAGTTGCTGTTGGTGTTTAAGGGGCTGGGCTGGAAGAACCCGGGCTACCATTACGTGGTGGCAGCCGACGGCACGATAACGCAGCTGTTGGGTGAAGACAAGGTTAGCAACGGCGTGAGAGGTTACAACCGCATGCTCATCAACGTGGCCTACATCGGCGGACTGGACGCCAAGGGCAAGTACGCCGATACGCGCACGCCGGAACAGAAAGAGGCCCTGTGCAAACTGCTGGGCATGCTCCACAAGAAGTATCCGGCCGCCGAGATACGCGGGCATCGCGACTTTTCGCCAGACCTGAACCACAACGGCATCATAGAACCATGGGAATTCATCAAGGCCTGCCCTTGTTTCGATGCAAAGAAAGAGTATAAGGACATTTAACCCCAAGCGCAATGAGACACATATTATATATGCTCGCATTAATCGTGCTGCTGGCCTCGTGCCGCACGACGCGGACAATAACCCGAAACAGCGAGGTGGACGTTCGCCAGCGCGACTCGCTCGTGCTGCGCGACAGCGTGGTGTTGCGCTACGTCACCGCCACGCGCGACAGCGTTACCATCCGCGACAGCGTGGTGCTGGTAAAAGACAGTTCGGGCAGGGTGATTGCCACCGAGCGATACCGCACCAGCGAGCGAATGCGCGACACGCGGGCCGACAACTCGGCCACAGCCACGCGCGACAAGACACACGACAAGGGTGTCAGCACGCATGTGAAGGAAAAGGTAACGGACTCGAAATCCGCTTGGCCAACCCTCGGTACGGTAATGGACATCGTGGGGTGGATAGCCTTCGTATTGTTCCTCATTCTTTTCGCACGCAAGTTATGGAGACGACGGTAAGGGACGGCCAGACCTTGGCCGACATCGCCGTGCAGGAATACGGCTCGCTCGAAGCGGTAGTGCGGTTGGCACTCGACAACGGCATGGCCGTGAGCGACACACCGCCCACGGGCAAGCCCCTCAGCCTTCACGAGGGCGAGTACAACCGCCCCATGCGGCTCTATTGCCAGGCACACGGCATCGCTCCGGCCACGCTGCGCGGCGACGGCGGAACGAGGGCACGCATCTTCAACGAGACGTTCAACGACACATTCAACTAAACCCAACTCAATGGCACGCACGATAGCAGAAATAAAGCGCACGATGACCGACGCGTTCATGGCCAACGCCACGCTGCGCGAGATATACGGACTGGCGGAGGGCGACACCTTCGAGGGCAGTTTCTCGGCGGTGAGCCTGGAGAGCATCCTTTTCTTCATCGTGGCGGCCTGCTGCCACGTGATGGAAGCCCTCTTCGACCGCCATCGGCTGGACGTGGACGAGAAGATTGGCCGAGCAGTGGTGGCCAGCGTGCCGTGGTACTATAAGGTGGCTCGGCAGTTCCAATATGGTGATGCACTAGTTTTTGACGAGGGCACCTCGCAATGGCGTTACCCCACCATCGACGAGAAGAAACGGCTGGTGCGTTACGTGGCCGTGCGCGACCGCGGCACGAGCATACAGGTATTGGCCTCGGCCGATAAAAATGGGCAGCCCGAACCGCTTTCGGCCGATGTTCTAACGGCGTTCAAACACTATATGAACCGCGTTAAGATTGCGGGTGTGGTGCTCAACGTTCGTTCGCTTCCCGCCGACAGCATTCAGGTGAGAGCTACGGTGCAGGTGGACCCGCTTATCCTTAGTGCGAACGGAACAAGGAACGGCGATGGGGCGAAACCCGTCGAGGATGCAATAAATGTCTACCTGCGCGGTATCACTTATGGCGGTACGTTCAACAAAACGCGTCTTGTTGATGCTATCCAAGCCGTGGAGGGCGTTGTCGACGTGACATTGGCCGAATGTCTTTACAAAACGGCCGCCGACACAGATTACCGACCCGTGGGTGGAAATAACTATACGGCAGTGGGTGGCAGTTTCGTTGCTATTGGACTTCAAAACTCTATAAGATATGTGGTATGACGTAGACTTCAACCGATGGGCTGTGCAGCTGCTGCCACCCATATTGCGCAGCCGAGTGCTGGTGGCCTTGCTCCGCATCCTCATCATTCCGCTGGCTTACGTTCACCGCCTCTTCACGGAATATCGCAAGAAAGTGGCCGACAGGCTCGACATCACGGCCAGCGTGCAAGACATCGAACGCGCACTTAACCGCCGATTCTTCTTGCGAAACAGACAGATATACATAGAGTCCGAATCTGACGATCGACATCCGTGCCTATACTTCCAGGCAGAGGGCAAGCCGCCCACATTCCTAAACCCACGCATGACGTTATGGATGGACGGCGAAGTGCCAAGCAAGCCAAACTTCACAATATTTGTCCCCAGTTTTCTTGTCTCGTCGCTCAATTCCGAAGAAGACCGCCACAAGGGGCGACATCTCGCGGAGATCATACGCATTGTCGAACTATATAAACCGGCTGGCCGCCGTTATCACATAAACATATACGAATATGAATAGACTTCTTTTCAATGAGGGTGGACAACCCATATTCCTAGACGATATCAAGCTGTTGCAAGACAATGACGCTGGCTTCAATCGGCAGATTCTAAATGCCATAAGCGGGAAATCCTCCGCATTCTTGCTTCAACATTTGGAGATGAAACCATTATCCGTAGATCAGGAGAAGTTGACGACGACGGCCAAGATTTTCGCGAATTCTGTTGTTCTGTCTGGTGAAATAATAGACTTCCCGGAAACAACGGTAACGGTTCGGACTTGGAACGACCCGGTATACGTCTGTGTCACAGAGACAGAAAATGAAGGGCGAGAATTCGAAGACGGGCAGGAAAGGCCATGCAGGCTGTCAAGGCAGGCATACATAAGTACAAGTAAGGATGGTGCCAAGGTTTCCTACAACGTTCTCGAACTCCCGATATTGACCGAGCTTTTACGGAGAAACCTTGGCTTGGGGAGCGTAGACACTTGGAAAAACATTCCTGTTACGTTCTTCAATGGATACACTGGGCAAGTGCAATATCAGAAACAGGGCGGTTCCACACGCATAAAGGTCAAGATAAGCAGCATGAAGGGTGAATGGGATGCCATGCCCGGAAAGGGAATCCTTTTTGAAGTGGACCCCCAGGTTGGTTCGTTTTTAAACAGAAAATGGAGTGGAACTTTTGGAACTGGTGGAGACGATGGCTCACACCTATGCGCCTTAGAGTTTTACGACGGGAAATGTTCTCTTAGAGATCTGCGAGAACTTTCAGGTGCATCTGATGTCCTGGACTCTCCCATAGAATGCCCTGTTTCACTGATTTTTGAAATATTGGAATAAGTATGGCAACGACAATATACGAACTTCAAGCCCGTGCTAAAGCCCTGCGCGAGAAAACGCAGGAGGGCAGCATCACCCCCGAAGAGGTGGGCGGGCTCATTGCCGACACGCTCGCCCTGTTGGCAGATGTGGAACAGACGGCGGGAAGTTTGCGCGTGAGCAAGGTCTACACCTCCAAGGCCGAGATGGAGGCCGACACCAACCCCGAAGACGCCCACCATCAGCCGCTCAAGGCTGGGCAGCTGGTGGCCATACACGCAGAAGGCGACAGCCCGGACAACGGCAACATCTACGTTTTCCTCGCGCCCGGCTGGAAGCTTATCGGCAACCTCAACCGCGTGGCCATCGGCGAAGACCTGGGGCAGGCCTATCCTGGCACAAAAGGCAAGAGGCTGGCAGAAGACTTGAACAACGAGCGTATCGAGCGAACCGACAACGACGCCGCCCTGCAACGCGCCATCGCCAATGAGACGGACAGCCGCAGACAAGCCCTTACCGAACAGGCCGAAACCCTGCGCCGCGAGACCAGCACGGCCGTGGCGAACGAAGCTTCCGCCCGCGATAGGGAACTGACGTCCATCAGACAGAGCATCCGAGACGTTCAGGGTAGCATCGGTGGCGTGGAAGGGTTCAAACACGCATTCATGACCGAAGAAGAATATAACCGGAAGTTGCAAGCGGGAGAGTTGGAAGCCGACCGCTGCTACTTCGTAGAGGAATGAGGCAATGATACGCAAGGGTAACGGCCAAATGGCAGCCGTATATTATGGGACAAGGGCGATGGCCGCCGTATATCGGGGCGCGCGCCTCGTGTGGACTGCCATACGCAGCTGCTTCGGCTCTGGCGTGTGGTTGGGTGAGAAAAACTGGGTTAATGACGAAAACTGGAAATAGACATGGCCAACGGAATAGACAAGAAGATAAACGACCTCGCCACAGCCTGGCAGGGATACAAGGGAACACGTGTTGAAGAGTTCCTCAAGGAATACCTCTCGAAACTCGACGGCGCGAAGTTCGGCTTCGTTAACATCGAAAGCGGCGAGAATTCGCTGCAGACCATACGGTTCTTCCGCGACGAACATGCGTATGCCGATTGGTTTGCCGACCGCACGGCGAACGCCGACCGCGTGCTGGGCGAGTTCTCCCTGTACAGCAACAAGCCCGTGGAGAGCTATACCATGCGCGCCATCATCACGCGCTACCCCGCCGCCAACATGGCACGTGGAGCGCAGAACGCCGTGAGTTTGGCGTACAATTGTTATTGGGGCGACAACCCTGCCGACCGCGCCACGCAGGACGGAACGGCGACAGTAGAGGTGAACGGCGTGGCAGCTCCCGCACTGACGCGCCAGCTCAAGGCCAGCGGCACGGCCACGGCCAACGTCTACACCTTCGAGTTGGGCGACCTGCTTACGGCCGAGACCAATGAGGTGAAGCTGCGCGTGACCAATGCGCACGGCGCGGAGAAGGTATTCACCTTCAACATCAACACATACAGTCTCACGCTGGAGTTCGACCCCGCATACGACGAGAGCCAGGTGCAGGCGTCGCGCTGGTCGCTGCGCGTGCTGTGCCAGGGCGTGCCGGCCACGGTGTATTGCCGCATACAGGACGGCGCACGCACAGACACGCTAACAAAGAGCATCCACAACTCCTCGGGCGAGTTCGTCATCGACGAGCAGGATCGCTACGGCAGCGGCGCACACGCCATCACGCTGTGGGCCGAAAACAAGGAACTGGGCCTCCGCACGCCCGACATCACCACCACCTACATCAAAGCATCCTCCGGACCGGGCGGCGTGGCCGCGCTGTGCTTCGGCAAGGGCATCCCCACCACTGCGCGCCAGTTCAGCGTGGCAAGGCTGCCCTACTATTTCTACCTTCCCGACGAAGATGCCGGTACGGCCGTTTCGGTAAAAGCAGAGCTGCTGTACGGTGGCGGACAGCATGTGCGCCAGCTCTCCGTTCAGAAGGTAACGCTGAACCCGGACCACGGAAGCGGCCTGCAGACGCTCAACGTGGCGTTCGACGAGGCAGAATATCTGCCCGAGGTGACGGTGCGCCTCTCTGTTGGTGGCGTGTCGGCCGAGTGCAAGATTAAAGTGCAGGGGCTGGGCGTAGATCTCGCACCTGCCGACGAGTGTAAGGTGTACCTGCCCATGCGCGGCAGGGCCAACGGCGACGAAAGCGCACAGAACATCGTGGCCACATATCGCGGACGGCAGACGGCCCGATTGGTACGTTCGGACAACTTCCGGCTTGACGACAACAACGGTTTCATCGATGGGCAGGGCATGACCATACGCGCGGGCAAGAGCGTCACGCTGAAAGACTTCCTGCCGTTCGGCTCGGACTTCGGGGCGAACGGTTCTAAGCAGGGGCGCACCATAGAGATTGAATTCGAAAGCGGCATCTGCTCGGACGAGAATGCCGTCATCGTCGACTGCATGGACAGTGGGACGGGTTTCCGCGTGTATGCCAACCGCGTTGAGCTGGGCTGTGCGACGGGCAACGTGATAACCTACTACCCCGAGCAGAGCCGTGTACGCCTGGGCGTGGTAATCGACGGCACCACCACACACACACGCAACAATCTGGGCGGCGGCAGCGTGGCAGAAAAGGACGTGAACCTGGCCTACCTCTACATGAACGGCGTTATCGTGCGCATGTTCGACTATGCCACGGCTTCTTGGAAGCAGGGTGCGCCCAAGGAACTCGTGATTGGCAGTCCGCAAGCGGAAGTGAAGTTGTACTCCATCCGCATGTACGACAAGGCCCTGAACTTCGCCCAGATGGTGGGCAACTACGCCTACGACACGCCCGATATTGAGGACGTTACCGACCGCGATGGGCGGTTCGTGCGCTTCGGGAAGGTGAGCATCGCCCGGCGCAACGACATTCTCAACAGCGTGGGCGACATACACAACCCCGATGAGATCGTGTCTTATAATAAGGTACGCAAGGCCCTGCCCGAGACGCCCATCGCCGTGTGGGATATCGAGGACCTGCCCTACAACAAGAATAACCCCAATGTGCCCATCACCGCTACGGAATTCATTAACCCACAATGGAACAAGGCGCGCGATGGATGGGCAGGTGTCCCATTCAAGGTTGGTCCGCACGCATTCAACGCCGACGGCACGTCGAGCAACGGCTACCCTCTTCCGTACAAGAACTGGGCGGAGATATTTGAAACGTTTTCGGGCGACCCCGTTACGCTCACACTCGATCCTGGACATAGTGACGAGCAGTCCACCTCGTACAGCATCACACGCGGCGTGGCCGAGGGCGAGAAGGAAATGGTGCACAAGGTGAACTTCGCCAGTTCAGAAGGCATATTCAACGTTCTGGCCATGAACCTCTTCCAGGAGATATTGCTTGGCTGCGCACGTAATGATATGGACCTCTATACGTCGTTCCAACGCGCACAGGCCATGCAAGGCAAGGAGGTGACATACCGCAAGAGCCTTAGCGGACTGTCGGAAATCGGATTCCGCAAGACGGCAGCCACAGCAGCCAAGGAACCCACCTTCCTTTCCATCTATAATATGATAAACAACAAGTACAGCGCATCGTTCATGGGATTCCCCAAGAAAGACCACACCAAGGCGCAGGTGTGGGAAATTGACGAAAATGTGAACTTCTTCAACCGCGAGATGACGCTGCACGAGCTGCTGGCCGACGGCACGGTGCGCCAGAGCAACGGAACGGACAGCGCGGGGCCGATGTACTATGCACGTGTGCCGAAGAAGTCGCCCACCAACAAGAAGAATAAGCTGGGACAAGTGAAGTCGGCTACCGACGACATCGAGGCCGCCAACAGAGAGTTGGCCGTCATCCGCCGATTCCATAACTGGGTGGTGAGCTGTAACCCCCATCTGCCAGAGCGGTATAAGGCCGAACACGGCGAATACAGGCTGCTCGACCTGCCCGTGACGTATAATGGCGTGAAGTACGACCGTGACACGCCCGCATATCGTCGCGCGCGCTTCGTCAACACCTACCGCGATTACCTCGTGAAGACGGACGTGCTCTTCTACATCGTGTTTTGCGTCTTCTTCCTCGGCATGGACTCGCTCGACAAGAACATGAGCATCGCCTTCGACGACATCGAGCTCAATCCCGACGGCAGCGTTAAGACTGCGCACGCACGCCTCTTCTTGCGCGATACCGACACGCAGAGCCTCTTCAACAATTCGGGCGCGCTGATGTACAAGTACTGGGCCGAGTGGAACGATGCCTTTAACCCCACCACGGGCAAGACGCAGCCCATAGCAGGCGAGACCTACGACAACGACAACCACGCATGGTTGCCCAAGATGGACGAGGGATATTCGCCCGTGTTCAACGGTCGCCTATCGGGACTTGTCGACCTGGTGTGGCAGTGCTGGGGCGACGACCTGGCAGCCATGTACAAGAGCATGCGCGACAACGGCCTGGCGGCCGACAACATATTCCGCCGCTACACCGACTTCTGGCGGCAATGGTGCGAGAACCTCTACAACGCCGACGCGATGGGCTACGCCAACACCGGGCATTTCACCAAGGCCTACGGCGACAAGCTCAATCTCATGCAATACTTCCTGGAGAAGCGCAGCCGCTATATGGACAGTATGTTCTGCTGCGGCGAGAGCGTGGTGAACAACCTGCGCATGCGCCTGTACGAGCAGGGCAAGGGGCTTGCCATCAAGCACTATTCGCCCCTGTACGCTTCCGTGCAGTGGGGTGCCAACAACTTCGCCACCGTGCGCAACATCGACGGCGGCTACGGCCTGCTGCCATTCGGGTTCACCAATCCCCAGAACGCCACCTTCGACATCGACGATGCCGACATGATTACCGACATCAAGACGTTCACGCGCCGCGTGGGCGGGCAGGTGACGTATTCGGGCCTCGAGGGGCTTGGAGACTTCGAGTTCGATGCCAACATGCCGCTCTTGCGGCGACTTGAGGAACTGGTAATGGACTACTCGCCTCAACGTCCCAACACGCGCGAACGCGGCACAGCCTTCGACCTGTCGAAGTGCGTGATGCTCCGACGCGTCATCGTCCGCAACGTGAAGAACCTCACCAAGGTCATTCAGTTGGGAAGTGGAGTATTGCAGGAGGTGGATTTCACAGGTACGCCCATTAAGGGTGTGGTGATGCCCGAGAACGGCACGCTAACACGTCTGGTGTTGCCCGACACCATCGAGGAACTGACGCTGCGTGGACTGGATGCGCTTGAGCCGGGCGGACTGAATTTGGGCGGGCTAGCCAACGTGAAGAAGTTCCGCTACTCTGCCTGCCGCAAGCTCAATGGATTCGACATCTTGCAGCGCATCTATGCAGCCGGCGCAAGGCTCACCGACATCGAGATGGACGGACTGAATGAAACGCTCACGTCGCTTGATACGCTTGACCTGCTGGCCGAGGCTGGGGCAAAACTTAGTGGGCGTATGGCACTGCGCGGTGTTACACCCAACTTCCGTACCAAGCTGCGTTATGTGCAGGCTTGGGGCGATGTGGACAACCCTCGCAATCCGCTGCACCTCATGTATGAGCGAATACCCGTAAACTCGGTGACTATTTCGGGAGACCTCTATGTACAGGATGCCGGCGAGGCGTGGTTGAACCTCTCACCCGATAATGCTCGAGGCAACACCATACGTGAAGTGAAGTGGATTATCTCATCCAACCCCTATGCTACCATCGACGCGCGTACGGGGCGTATGTCGGTAACGCGCATAGGGGAAGACAACACTGCCCACGCACAGGTGACAGTTGTAGTGACACTGGACGAAGGTCTACAACTCACCGCGACCGAAACGGTATACTTCTATAAGCGCGCACCACAGGTGGGAGACATTATCTATGCTGACGGATCGTGGAGTGACAAGAATAACAAGAATAAAACGCCAGTGGGTGTGTGTTTCTACATATCAGAGGATGGTAAGGATAGGAGAATGATGGGGCTTTCGAAGGTGAATGGACTGTTGTACTCTTGGGGGCCGACCTCAAGGGAAACAGACCGGATGGCACGACTGGCCAGTGAACCTTCACGCGACCTGTCTACCGTAAGAGGCATGACCCGAGATTATCCGAAACGGATGCCCGATGACAAACTGGTGTTGGAGGAAACCATTCTTGACTATTCCAAGGGTGCAATTGTTCCATACGGTCTGTATAACACTCTTTGTATTATTCGGCAACGAAATGATATTCTACAAGACGAGAATTACAGGCTTGAGGTCCCTCGGCCTTCAGATGGCATGTCTGAAACGGACAGTCTGAAAAAGTGTCTAGCGAAATATGCCGGACAACTTCAGCAGTACATGTATTATTCTCCAGCCAGCTTATGCTACGCCTATAGCCCGACAATTTTTAAGGAAGAAACGCTTTCAGACAAGTTCAGGCCACACAAATGGTATCTTCCGTCTGCCGCAGAATTGAAGGCCATACTAGACAGTATAGCGAAGGACTATTCATCTCCAGACAATTTTCTCAGGATTGCATTCGCGAATGGCCTGATAGAACAGATCGTCATTTCAGGTAATGTATACCAGAAGACCCTTGAAAGTTCTCAAGAGACCTCTGCATGGAACCGTGTATTTGGCAGTGATGGTGCATTGAAGGAGTGGTATAAATATGGCTCAGCGTTTTACGTATTCCCTATATGTCAATTTTAAAAGGAACCAATGGAAAAGATTATAAGAATAATTGAGCATGGTGCAGTGAAACATCTGCTGTTCCCTTTTGATAGGGAAGAGCCTATAGAACTTATGGGGATCGCCCTATGCAAGGTGAAGGTCAAGTCTGCACTTGTCAGGCTGAAGTATTCAGAAGAGGAGGTGGAGGCACTGCTGTGCGAATACATAGAATGTCCCACAGACAAGGCTGCCAAGCAAGCGTTCGACAGGCTGATGGCCTATCGACGAGAATGCGAGGCGGAAGCCGCCATGCTGATGGAAGAGTACGAGAAATTGCAGACATAGTTCTGCACGGGTTGGGGACAAAAAGCCCCCGACCATTGTTAAAGCAACGCCAATCACTTATAACAAACCGCAGGAGCGTGTGGTCGGGGGTATGTCCTCGTCCACGCTCCTGCGGTTATTCGTTTATAAGTGATTGGCAGCACAAAGGTAATAATAAAAATTAGGATAACAACAATGACACACACAATTTATCAACAAGCACCCCTGCCGTTTATGGGGCAAAAAAGAAAGTTCGTTAAGGCATTTAGGCAGATTTTAAAGAGTTACCCCGACAATGTAACCATCGTCGACCTGTTCGGTGGCTCGGGCCTACTGTCTCATGTGGCCAAGCGTGAGAAACCCAACGCCACGGTCGTTTATAACGATTTCGACAACTACCAACGGCGCATCGCCGCCATACCGCGCACCAATGCGCTGCTGACCCGCATTCGTGAGGTCACCGACAGCTTGCCGCGTGGTAAGGTGATACGCCAGCCGCACCGCGACCGGATCTTGGAGATCATCGCCGAAGAGGAACGGCATGGTCCAGTCGACTACATAACCCTGTCACCGTCGCTCTTATTCTCTATGAAGTATGCCAACAATATGGACGAACTCGTTAAGCAAACATTCTATAATACGGTCCGGAGAAATGACTATTGTGCAGACGGCTACCTCGACGGTCTGACCATCGTGCACAAGGACTACAAGGCCCTCTTCGCTGAATACCGCGACAAGCCCAATGTTCTCTTCCTCGTTGACCCGCCCTACCTCTCCACCGAGGTCGGCACGTACACCATGTCGTGGCGGTTGGCCGACTACCTCGACGTGCTCACCGTTCTGCAAGGCCACGACTATGTGTACTTCACTTCGAACAAGTCGCAGATAATCGAGCTGTGCGAATGGATAGGGCGGAGCCGCATCAACCGCAACCCGTTCGAATGTGCGCACCGCGTGGAAGTGAACACCACGATGAACTACAATAGTGCATACACCGACATCATGCTTTACAAGAGGATGGGTGCATAATCAAGAACGGCATTCGAATACCCATCTAATGGTGTTTGAATGCCGTTATTTACATTTTCCGAAGGTGTAGTCTTATGTGCGACAAAAAACTGTACTATCCCGTCACATTTCGTTTCTCCTTAATTATTCACTTTTCGTTTTTAATGAGTATCGCTTCTCGTTTTGCGGGATTTATATCTGCCATCTTGTTGGGGTCGGAACCTCCTGCATTGTCTTCCAAGATGTTCATGCCAGGCACAAAAGTAGCAAGACTTGTCAATACGTTCTTAGTGCCCACGGCCAACAGTTCGTCTTTCTTGATAGACACTTGCGCACCGGTAAAGCTGTTCTTGTTCTTTGTGGCGAAACCTGTTACCACCACTTCGCCCAGCACATCGGCATCGTCGTGCATCACGAAGTTGCCCGCTGTGCCGTTCTTCACTGTTTTTTCCAGCGGCTTATAGCCAATGTAGTTAAAGGTGAGTTTCACCTCTGGCTGGTCGGTTTCTATCTCATAATGTCCGTCTAGGTCGGTGATGTAGCCACCGCTAAAGCCTTGCATCCGGATGGTTACACCAGGTAGGGGTTGCCCTTCGGCATCGGTTATCTGCCCGTAAACGCCCTTTCTACGTTCAACTACGTTTTTACGGTTCAGCTTCACGGTATTACCCGTGATATTGTAGCTAAAAGCAGCCTGATTAAGCACTTGTCCTAAGACGGCCCGAACGGGCTGTTCGCGGGCATCAATGGTCACGCGATCGGCCTTTTCAAGCTGCGATGCGTCTACATCGAACTGTAAACCCGTCTGCTTTGAAACCTCATCAAGGAAAGTCTTTAACGTAACTTGCTTCATTGTCAGCGTCACTCGCATATTGTCTACGCTTTGCGATTGCGCCAACACCGTTGGCGTACCACTAAATAGTAGCACAAGAACCAACACCGCCAAAACACGTAACACGAAATTAGTCTTCTGCATTTGTTTTCTCATCTATTGTTATCCTTTCTCTATTTACTTTCACACGCTCCTTCACCAAGTAGCATTCCATCCCAATCAAGATGGTTTTCTGCAACACGTTCTTCCCAGAAACAGCGATTTTGCAAAAGTACGTAAAAATTAATCAATATGCAAATTAAATATCACTTTTTACGTTAAATCGGCACAAAAATAACCTTAGTCGTACCATTTCGAACAAAAACGAAAGGGCGTTATGCCAAAGCCTGCACACACATATCATAAAAAAGAATTGGCTTTAGGATATTGTCTGTGTCCTATTTTTCGAGCAATGCATCAGTACAAGACCGTTTGTAGTGGGGCTACAAGCCTTTTGTAGTCACACTACAAGCGCTTTGTAGGGTCACTACAACTGCTTTGTAGTGCCAGTACAAGTGGTTTGTAGCGCCCCTACAAACCACTTGTAGCGAAACATAGGCTAGCTAGCCGTTGTTCGCAAGTTAGAAACGATTAGTTACAAAGCCTAATCTCTTTTTACCCTAAAAAATATGTTCACACGCGCATTCGTCAAGAAATATTGTGCAAGGGCACTGATGCGCCTACGTTTCTAACTACATATCAAAGTGTCTTAAAGGTTTAGCAAAACGCTTACACCACTTCGTTGGCAAGCACAAAACACAATGCGGCCCAACTACGACAGCGCCTGCCGCCCACCATCTGCATTGTTTTTCTCTACACCACCCTCAGCCTTTAGCCACGCACCCCACTTCAAACGAATAAGGAACAGCGTGCCACGGAAGGTAAGTTCTATGGCCATAGCCGTCCAAACGCCTTGCAAACCATACCAATGTGCAAGCACGGCGGCAAGCGTTAGGCGAACCCCCCACATGCTAGCAAGGTTCATCAGCGAAGGCTTAAGCGTGTCGGCCGCCCCCACACATACGCAATTGCCCACGATGGCGGCAGCAAACATGGGTTCGGCAAAGGCCTCAATGCGAAGCACCTGCGTGCCTAGATCGCGTATTTCTTCAACGGGCGTCATCAGGCCTATCATCTCGGGGGCGAAAACATACATCACCACGCCCATCAAGGCCATAACGGCCATACCCATTCCCACCGTCAACTTGGCGAAACTTCGGCACAAACCATATTGTCCTGCACCCATACTCTGCCCTACAAGCGTAGTGGCGGCATCGCCAATACCATATCCGGGCATGTAACAAAGACTCTCGGCAGTGATGGCGAAGGTGTTGGCAGCGATAGCAAAGTTGCCCAACGGCGCAACGATATAGGTACTAACAATCTGCGCTCCGCTCATCAACACGTACTGCGCTGCTATGGGAGCGCTTATCTTAACGGCATTTCGCACGTACGACCACACCCAAACGAAACGCTCCTTGTCGAGTCGAAGCGCCAAGATGGACGAGCGAAACAGCGCGAACCATGCCTCAACCGAGGCGACAATGGCGATAGATAAAACCGTACCCAAAGCCGCACCAGGCACGCCAAGGCCTGCCACGTAGATAAAAAGATAGTTGAAACATACATCCAACACACACATCAGCACACTCATTATGCTAGGTATCTGCATGTTGCCTGCACTCTTCAGCATGTTAGACGAAAGGATGCCTAACTGCAAAAAAGGCACCGAGAGGGCGTAAATAAGAAAATATAACGAGGCGTCGTGGGCTATATCGTCACCGCCACGCAACCAACCAGGCAACCTAAACGCAATGAGCGAGGCGCATAAGGTAACCAATACGCTGAAAGCTAACGTTGCCACCAGCGCATGGCGCATCACTTGGCGCGCCTTAACAAAGTCGTTTGCACCGATAAAATGGGCTACTTGCACCGAAAAGCCTAACGAAACAGCCGAACAAAGACCGCCAAAGAGCCACGTGGCCGACTCAACCAAGCCTATGGAAGCGGATGCCGTAGCACCCAATTTGCCAACCATGGCCGCGTCGATATAAAACATCAAGACGTTGGTTACTTGCGCCAATATCGAGGGAATGCTAAGTCCCACTATAAGACTTAGCATCTCGTTGTGCGTAAGCGTTTTCCCTTGCCTTATGCCAGCTAGAAGTGCGTCGTTGCTTTTCTTGTTAAACATGTTCCCTCGTACTTACTTTATCGCTCACAGGCGTCTTGCAAAGATACGTATTAAGTCGTCAACAAACAAAAAAGCGATACCCTTTTGTAACGAGGATACCGCCCTAATTGCTAACATTAATGCCGCGCTTTGTATCGTCCCACTGCGAAACCACTCCACAGGTGGAAGCTATCCAAAACCAGCCTTAAATAAAATTTTTCTCTGATTCACTATTGAGTGGCGGGGGGGTCGTCGGTTATCCTATCCCCGCCGCATAGCCCATTGCAGCAAAAAGCTGCAAAAAGGGCGTTCATCTAACATCATCCTCTTTCTACCTTATCAAACTAACCTATTGAAGCATCAATCTAAACTGACTATCCTAAAACACAACCTTTCTTTACTTGCCTTTGATCTAATACCCAATAATCCTGAAAAATCTATCTTACCTATTAATACCTAACCTAAATATGTATTGTTACCTGAAATATCAATCTTTGTCTTTGCCTTAGCCTAATACATTCCTATGTTTCCGTAATTTCAATCTTATCTTGCCTATGTTTTTGTAAATACCTGTGGCTATCCTTATCGTCAATCTCTTAATCTTACCTTTACTCTCGCTAAACCTTATATGTTGTATATTTTGTCTTGTCTTCTTTTCCTATCCCCTTTGCCAGTGGCGAAAGGGTTGTTTTCCCAATACAATCTAAATGCCTCTTAAAAGTAATACCTTCTACCTAAACAAATTGGATCACTCCAACAACTAAACAATCTTCAATCTTATACTTAACTAAACACCTACTTTATTCTTTTCTCTCAAACTTCTCACAATTTTTCGAATTTATCGTGATTGTGATTTGTTTTCTTTTTTACGATGCAAAGTTACAGCTGTTTGCGTAAACAGCCAAGAAAAAAAACATGTTTTTCATCATAAAACCACTTCTCTTGACTCTAATCAAGTGCGTTTGTGTTCGCACACAAAGGTAAAATAGAGTATAAAATACGTATAAAACCAACAAAATGAGCCACTTACGCACCCTTATCAATGTGTGTGTGAAATAATCTAAAAATCTTTTTACGATAAGAAAAATTAGTTGTTGCACAACATAAAAACGAAAACGAAACGCAAGTAAAAGAAAAAGAGAACACTTTAGAACTATGTAGCTGTTCCTAAACGTTAAAAAAGCATTCCGCCATAAAGACTCATTCGCTTCTGGGAGGAATGTTTTACCAAAAACCTGCGGGTAAAATGCGCTACTTAAACATCAAACGAAGCCTGCACCAGAACTCACCAATGGCAGGCAGGAATACCGATAACGACCACCGCTACACAATATATATATAATAAGTGCGTTATCAACGTATGCAATGGACAGACAGAATTAGGCAAATGAAAATCATCCTGGTGACGGTCGCAACAATAATTGTTACGGCATCGCTAGTGGTGTCGCACTTGCTTACACGCGACCTAGAAGCCGAAGAACGCCATAAGATGGAGATCTGGGCAGAAGCCATGCGCACGCTAAACCAAGCAGACGAGAACACCGACCTTAATCTGGTGTTGCGCGTTATCAATGATAACAACACCATTCCTGTGGTTGTGCTCGACGCCAAAGGCAAAGCACAAACCGCCCGCAACATCAACCTGAAAGGTAAAGTGGGAGAAGACAGCGTGCTGTTGGTAAACAATCTGGGGCGCCGACTGCTCTCCGAGGGGCGGTTCATTCGCATATCGCTCAACGATTCTATACAAAGCGAATACATCGACGTGTGTTATGCCGACTCGCTGATGCTTCAACGCTTGGCAACCTATCCCTACGTGCAACTTGGCATCGTACTGGTTTTTGTCATGGTGGCCATCATTGCCTTGCGTACATCTAAGCGAGCAGAACAAAATAAGGTGTGGGTAGGCCTGTCGAAAGAAACGGCTCACCAGCTGGGAACACCCATATCGAGCCTCATGGCATGGACCGAGGTGCTGAAAGAGACACATCCCGACGACGAGTTGATACCCGAAATGGAGAAGGATATTAGTAGGTTGCAACTCATTGCCGATAGGTTTTCGAAGATAGGTTCTATGCCCGAGCCTGTCCCCGCAAGCCTTAACGAGGTTATGGCACACGTTATCGACTACATAGACAAGCGCACACCCAAGCGCATTGCCCTTAAAACGCAGTTCCCTGAAGAAGATATCATACTTAACCTCAATGCCTCGCTCTTCGAATGGGTTATCGAAAACCTCTGCAAAAACGCAGTAGACGCCATTGGCGACAATGAAGGCACCATCACGCTAAGCATCCAAAAGACGCCCCAAAAGGTGCTTATCGAGGTAAGCGACACGGGAAAAGGCATCCGCAAGAAAGACATCGGCAACGTTTTCCGACCAGGATTCACCACCAAGAAACGTGGTTGGGGACTGGGATTATCACTAGCCAAGCGCATTGTGGAAGAGTATCATAAGGGTAAGATTAGCGTGAAAAGCTCAGAGGTGGGCATCGGTACAACGTTCCTTATCGAACTGAAAACGGAGCGGTAAGCCTCTTCACCTCTGCCAAAAATTTACATTCACCTCGTTGTTGCAATAGGAAAACCTGTGCATCATCACGACGCGGCAATGCCACTTTGCGACACAACAATCCGTGTTTAAAATCTAACCACGAAACAAAACACTTACTCTACCCTTGCGTCTCTTAACCTTTCAAACAGCCTGTATTAAGCTTTAATACACAGTTTTCACTTTAATCGCCGAGTTACATATTAGGTGGAACGCGGTTACATGCAACATGGAACACGATTACAGATAAACTGGAACACGGTTACATCTTAGGTGGAACACAAGTACAAATCAACTGGAATAACGCGAACGACCAAACTTCATGACTTTAGGGCCTAGAGAATGGGGTGTGGTGGATGACAGATAGCTCTTTAGTACAACCTGTTCAAGATAGCTATCAACTCGTAACTAACTGCGAAAAGGTTAGAGGCGTTGACACTAACTACCGCATCGTGATTGGCATTATAGATTTTCATTACGCTCTTGTCTTGCTAAAAAAGTATATAGTAGGTGAGTTCAAGATAAGAGACAATGCATTTTTGAGCAAGAATAGATAAAAAACGAATGGCTATATCACCAACTACCGCGTAGCGGTTGGTCTGTTGATAGGGCAGGGTTGCGAATGAAGTGAGCTACCCTGCCTTGCAGATGGAACGACAAAACTAGGCCGAAGGCCTTGGTCTTTTTACGTTCACCGCATCAGTCGTCTAGCCGATAGACGGACATGAAGGCAAATGCCACTGACGAATGACATTGGTTTATGCATTGGTTTTCCCAAAACAGATTGTTTAAACGAAAAAAGACCAAGGCCTTCGGCCTAGTTTTGCTCACGTACAACTGAGGCAGGGTAGGTCGCCGTTGCTCCCAACCCTGCCCTATCAACAGGCCAACCGCTACGCGGTAGTTTACATGACGAGCTGCACTTATCCAGGTTCCGCGTATGGAACACATCTCAAACTCACAAATTAAATGGTTACTAACATGACGGCTTTGAATAAAAACGGCATCACACGCGCTATTCTATTGAAGGGCCATACCATGAAAGCAGCAGTGCTCAAGAAGCATAACAAGAACCGGCATGTACTGTTGCAACAAAGCATTTTACTCCCCTCTCTCCACTTGGAGAGCGACTGAAGGCAAGGCCCATTGCTGAGATTGAGGCATAAAACAAAAAAATCCCGACCGCTCGAAGTGAAGCAGTCGGGATGCCGTTGTGCGCCTGATAGGACTCGAACCTACACGTCGCGAAACACTAGATCCTAAGTCTAGCGCGTCTACCAATTTCGCCACAGGCGCTAATTTGCGGTGCAAAGGTAGTTATTTTTTAGGGGCAGGCCAAATTTTTCGGCGTCTTTTTATCTGTCTTTTACGCGCGCGCGTATATATAAAGAGGTGTAAGTGGGGTAAAAAGAGCATTTTTTACATTATGCCTAAGGTAAAACACCCACTCGACAAGCTTGTTTTTATGTCGGAACTTGAACAATGTGCGCCCCACCATCTTTAACCATTGGCCAGCTTAACCCTACCATTTCCTAGCGCAAGTTGATGTCAGGCCGTGGGCATTTTACTGCGCCAACAGCTTTCGGGCATATTCAATGAGCGTATCCTTTCCCTTCAAAAGGTCAGCAGTTCTCATGCCAACTCGGTGCGTGGAAGGGATGCCGAACTCGGTGTCGTTACCTTCGCGGTCGTACATAGGACAAGCCGAGAAGCGTACCATCCACCCGTTGGGCAGCTCGCTAGAAAAAGGTAGCCCGGCTCCACCACCCGTTCGGTCGCCAACCACTGTGACTTGGGGCAGGCACAGCATATATTTCACGAACTCGTTGGCCGCACTGTACACGCCGCGATTGGTTAGAACCACCACCCGCTTTTGCCATCTTAGCCCCTTAGAGGGTTTAAGTATCTGCTGACGACGTGGTGAAAAGTCGTTATGTCCTCGTCCCGTCTTGTGCTGTATATATCCCACCAGCACATCTTTGTTGGTAAAACGAGCCGCAAGCGCTTCGGCACTGGTCACCAATCCACCGCCATTCTCGCGCAAGTCGATAATTAGCCCGTTGCATGGAGCGAAATAAAGCAAGATGCGATCAAGGTTACCAGCGCCAAAATCATTGGTGAAGGTGGCGCAACGCAGGTATCCCACATTATCATTAAGTATCCGATACTTCATGCCAGCCGCAATCTTGTAATCCGTTCCTAGGTAAAGCTTCAACACGCTCTCACTAAAATTGGATGGATAATCTTCTTTCCACGACCAGTCGCGCCCAACATCGAAGGGTGCATAGAGGTTAACGTGCCCGTCTTTAAGCTCACCTAGCATGTTGGTCAGCACCTCAAAGGTTTGCTCTTCGGTCATTCCGTCGTGGAATTGGGGTGCATATTTGGCGTAAACGGCATTCCAATCCAATCCGTATGCTTGCTTCTTATAGTCGAAAAAGCAATAATGCTCATCGATTATTCGCCATAAAGCCTCGAAATTTCCACGTGGATTATTATCGTATTGCTCTACGTCTACACAGGCGCCGAACAGTCCCCACACCGCCATTAGTGGGAGGAAGAAGTGTAAAAGTAATCTTTTCATGGCGCAAGTTTAATAAGAGAGAAACGTTTTACAAGACCTATCACCACGCCATGTGTGTAGACATGGGTTTTCAATCCATTGACATGCGATTGCTGAATATCGCCCATGTAGCCGAAACGAACGGTTGAACGCAAGACCGGAAAGTCGACGGTGAGCATCTGCCGCAATGAGGGTGCAGACACAATGGTGGTGGGAACGATGTTGTGATCGTAGTTGCCTTTGGAGAATATCTCGTAATATGATTGACCGTAGTTGGGCGAAAACATCACGCCAAGCATGGGCACGGCCAATTCGTAACGAAGAAGCAGGGGCACATTACCCACTTGCGCCTTATAACTGGCCACTGCCGAGGGGGCGAGATGTAAGAACACGCGTGCCTGAGCTGGGTTGTTAGAGTTGTGGGTGTTGTAGATAAAGCCCACATTGGTCTCTACCCTACCGCCAACTTGTAGCTGCAAGCGGCGGTCGAACCAATGGAAGCCGTAGTGTAAGGCGTAACTGAAACTGTACATACCTGCTATCTCGTTGCCACTTTCAGCCCTATTCTTCAAGTAGGCCACATTTCCCGTTTGCGTGATAAGCTGCGACAGCCGTTGGCCTTCTCGTTCGCGCTGCGTCTGCGAGATATAACGGAGGTCGTAACCCGTGTAATGTTCGGGCGAAAGATAGGTGTCTAGTACCTGCGCATGACCAATGCCCAGCATGCGTGCAGTGGTTGTTATCTTGCGGTTGCTGGGCAACTGGTCTTGAATAACTTCGCTTTGGGCCTGCGCCACAGAACTAAGACATAACAAAAGCAGGCAAAGTGCCCACCTTGCCCACGCCCTTTGGCGAACGTTGGCACAAGTGAGGACCTTGCCTGTATGTATGGCGAACACTTTCGTGTACAGCGATTGAGGTGCATTAAGTTTCATCTTGAAAAAGACTTGGTTGTTCGGGACTGGCCATTGGCTTGATGCGGGGCGACATTGGGGCGGCTGACTGCGGGCTGATTTCGCCTTCATCGCCCTGTTCGGCATCGTCATCTGGCTCTGGTTCAGGCTCAGGCAGTCGCGTTGGTTCCAACTCTTCAATGTGATCTACATGCCAAGTGGTGATGCGTTTACCTTTAGCCTTGAAGCCTTTTACGCCTACAAACTCTTCAATCTCAATCTCCATGGGTGCACGATCTTTGTCGCTGCCGCCAAACACTACGCTAATGCGCGGGTAAGGCTGATCGGTGAGGAAGAGAAGCTCACTATTGGGGTTGTCGCCAAGGAAAGATTGCTTACGCTTTGTTCCCTCCATGGTGAAGCGTTTGATGTAAGCGTAGTTGTCGTTATCGGCATCGCGCACCACGGCACTCCACACTTTGCTTTCGTCCCACTTCTCAATGAGTTTCAAATTGTCTTCGTAATGGTTGTTGGCATCGAAGTCCGAGAGGTAGAACTCGCTGTTATCAAGCACCACGAGTATAGAGTCGCTCTCGTTAAACTCACCCAACAGTCGGCCATGATCATCGTAATTGATACGCTTTACATCGGGATCGAACCACACCTTGCGGCCTCCCAGCGTGCTATGTCCTGCTTCGAGCAGACCTATTTTCTTAACAGGTCGCTTACAGATGATGTTTCCACGCGAGGTTCTCGACTTGATAATCACCTTCGAGAAGTCGTAATCCACGAGGCCTTTCCTACGACTTGTGGGTGCTTCGGGCTCTAAAAGCACGCGTATTGTTTCGGCTTCGCCGTTGGGGTTGGCCGTGAAATAAACCACTTTCGAGCCAGCTGTGCCCTGCGTAAGATCGTATTCGCGGTCGCGGGTAACGCTTGTGATGTTGAAGCGCTTGATAAAATAATAGCCCTCCTTTCCATCGCGATACACCACGTTGTAAGTGGTGCGCCTGTCGTTGCGCTTATACACCTGCACGTGCATCACGTTTTTGCCCACGAAAATCTTATCGGCCACGCGCATCACCTTGTATTTGCCATCGCGATGGAACACCAAGATGTCGTCGATATCCGAGCAGTTGCACACGAACTCGTCTTTTTTCAACCCCGTTCCGATAAATCCCTCACGACGGTTGATGTATAGTTTCTCGTTGGCTTCTACCACTTTGGTGGCCTCGATGGTTTCAAAGCTCTTTATTTCGGTTAGTCGCGGATGGTCTTTACCATACTTCTCGATAAGGAATTTGAACCACTTGATGGTAACATCGGTCATGTGCGCCAAGTCGTGGTCTATGCCCGCAATCTCTTCTTTGATACGTGCCAGCAGTTCGTCGGCCTTATCTTTGCTGAATTTAAGTATGCGCTGCATCTTTATTTCCATCAGTCGCATGATGTCGTCACGGCGCAATTCGCGTATGAAGTCGGGTTTGAAAGGTTCCAACCGGTTATCGATGTGCTCTACGGCAGCATCCATATTCTCGGCGTTCTCAAACTTCTTATCCTTGTATATTCGTTCCTCGATGAATATTTTCTCAAGCGAAGAGAAGAAAAGTTGTTCTAACAGCTCGTCTTTCCTTATCTGCAATTCAAGCCTTAGCAGACCCATCGTGCTGTCTACGTTATGGCGAAGCACCTCGCTAACAGTAAGGAAGCGTGGCTTATTATCTTCAATGACGCAGCAATTGGGTGAAATGTTAATCTCGCAATCGCTAAATGCGTAGAGCGCATCTATGGTTTTGTCCGACGAAACACCTGGAGCGAGATGCACTTGTATCTCTACTTCGGCCGCCGTGTTATCGTCTACGCGCTTGGCTTTTATCTTCCCCTTATCCACGGCTTTGAGAATAGAGTCGATAAGCGTGGTGGTGTTCTTGCTGAAAGGTATTTCACGGATGACGAGCGTCTTGTTGTCTAGCTTCTCAATCTTAGCGCGCACCTTGATAGAACCACCCCTCTGACCGTCGTTATATCTACTGGCATCGATCGATCCGCCCGTGGGGAAGTCGGGATAGAGCCTGAACGGTTCGCCTTTAAGATAGTGTATGGCCGCCTCGCACAACTCGCGCATGTTGTGGGGAAGGATTTTTGAGCTTAGGCCGACGGCAATTCCTTCCGCCCCTTGTGCCAAAAGCAAGGGGAATTTCACAGGTAGCGAGATGGGTTCTTTATTTCTACCGTCGTAACTAGCTTGCCATTGCGTGGTTTTGGGATTGAAAACGGTGTCGAGAGCGAACTTAGAAAGCCTCGCCTCGATATAACGCGGAGCGGCTGCGCGGTCGCCCGTGAGAATGTTTCCCCAGTTTCCTTGCGTGTCGATAAGCAAGTCTTTCTGCCCCATCTGCACAAGGGCGTCGCCGATAGAAGCGTCACCATGAGGGTGAAACTGCATGGTATGGCCCACGATATTGGCCACTTTGTTGTACCTTCCATCGTCCATGCGCTTCATCGAGTGCAGTATACGGCGTTGAACAGGCTTCAAACCGTCGGCGATATTAGGCACGGCGCGTTCCAAGATAACGTACGAGGCGTAGTCGAGGAACCAGTTTTGGTACATGCCACTAAGGTGATGCACCGCCGAAGCGTCGAAGCGGTCGGCGGGTTTATAGTCGGAATGCGTTTCAACGCCCTCTTCCTCGTTTTCGTCTTGTTCCATTTCGTTGGCCATGTCCAGGCCTTCTTCTTCCATTTCGTTCGGGTCTTTTACTTCGTCGTCCATAGTGTGAGTTTCTCTTTACGTTCCATTGTGCATGAAACAGGTACACTAGCCAGTTTTATTCAGTATCATGCAAATGTACAAATAAAACTTGGATTAGCCGTGTTTTATCGTCGCCAATTAGTTATTTTGGACACATTTTGCCGTGCAAAGGCATTCTTTTCCTTAACATTTATCTGATTTTTGTCAACTCACTAGTGCAATCACTCCGGTTGAGCAACTGTTTCTTGGCACCATTTACTTCTTTATTTAGAATAAAAACGTTAAGAACAATAGCTATTGGGCGATACATAAACACTTCTGAATAAAAGTGTCATCAATAAAAAAAACACCAAATGATTGCTCAAATGGTGTTATCGTTTCGTCTTACCAAACAAATCTGCGTGCGTCCCTGTATTCAGCATGAGCAAGGTCAGTTCTCTATTGTTCTGTTCCCATATCAGCAACCAGTCAGGCAGTATATGGCATTTCCATTGCCCATCTCTGTTGCCATGAAGTGTGTGAGGCTTGAAACGCGCGGGAACTTTGCCGTTGGCCACCAATTCGTTTATAACCTCTTTGAGCGTATCCATCGGCAACCCACGCTTCTTGCATCGTTTGAGGTCTTTTTCAAACTGCCTTGTTGTCAATAGTTTGTATGCCATCAGATACCCAGCTTAGCAAACAGTTCATCAGCATTGGCATACTCATTAACACGCCCATGTTCCTTATCGTCAAGTGCTTGCTCGTAAGCTGTGCGCTTTGGCGTAGTCTTATGTGCAGTCCACCCCATGCGCTTTACGAGCGATTTCAATAACGATATATCCGTCTTGGGTATCTCCAAGAAGTAGGTGTCCATCGTGGTGTTATCTGTATCCATTGCTTATCCTCCTATTTTGTAGGTTTGTATTGCAAATATAGCCCTTTGTTTTGACATTAGCAAAAGAATAAAAGAAAAAAGCGCCAATTGTAATTGTTCAATCGATGCTTAGATATAACAGAAAGAAAGTTATTAAAATCTTATCTATTTATGAAATAGAGTCAATAGCGAGACGCTCTTGCCAAGGCAGTAAAGAGCACAATAAGATTAACGAAAACGTTCATTTTCTCTTTAATGAGTTGACTAGTTAACGAGCGAACCTGTTGCTGTGCCCGTCTACGTATTAACCTTTGGGTTTAACAAAAACACCGATTTTAACGTCACCGCGCGCCTTCTATCGGAAATAATGTGTAACTTTGTGCCACAAATATGTAAATAAGAAAAAGACAATGGCACAAGAAGACGTTTTTAAGAAAATAGTTTCGCACTGCAAAGAATATGGGTTCGTGTTTCCCAGCAGCGATATTTACGATGGTCTGGGAGCCGTTTACGACTACGGACAAAACGGCGTTGAACTGAAAAACAACATCAAAGAATATTGGTGGAAGAGCATGGTGCTGCTGCACGAGAACATCGTGGGCATCGACTCGGCCATCTTTATGCACCCCACCATCTGGAAAGCCAGTGGACACGTGGATGCTTTCAACGACCCCCTTATCGACAACCGCGACTCTAAAAAACGCTATCGTGCCGACGTGCTGATAGAAGACCAAATTGCCAAATACGAGGAAAAGATAGACAAAGAGGTGGCTAAGGCTGCCAAAAAGTTCGGCGACAGCTTCGATGAGGCTATGTTCCGCCAAACCAATCCACGCGTTCAGGAGCAGCAAGCCAAGCGCGACGCACTGCACGAACGCTATGCGCAGGCCATGCAAGGCCCTAACTTGGAAGAACTGAAGCAAATTATCGTGGACGAAGAGATTACCGACCCCATCAGCGGAACAAAGAATTGGACCGACGTTCGCCAATTCAACCTGATGTTCTCTACCGAAATGGGCTCGCTATCCGATGCCGCCAGCAAAATTTATTTGCGTCCCGAAACGGCACAGGGCATCTTCGTTAACTACCTGAACGTGCAAAAAACGGGCCGCATGAAAGTGCCCTTCGGCATCGCACAGATAGGAAAGGCATTCAGAAACGAGATTGTGGCACGCCAATTTATTTTCCGTATGCGCGAGTTCGAACAAATGGAAATGCAGTTCTTCGTTGCCCCCGGCACGGAGCTCGACTGGTTCAACACGTGGAAAGAAACGCGTATGAAATGGCACCAAGCACTTGGATTTGGGGCGGAGAACTATCGTTTTCACGACCACGAGAAGCTGGCACATTACGCCAACGCCGCATCCGACATCGAGTTCCGCATGCCCTTTGGCTTCAAAGAGGTGGAAGGAATACACTCGCGTACCGACTTCGACCTCTCGCAACATGAGAAGTTCTCGGGCAAGAGCATCAAATACTTCGACCCGCAAACCAACGAAAGCTACACGCCTTACGTTATCGAGACCAGTATCGGCGTAGACCGTATGTTCCTTTCGGTGATGTGCCACGCCTTCGAAGAAGAGAAGTTGGAGAATGGCGAAACGCGCACCGTACTGAAACTGCCTGCTGCATTGGCCCCTGTTAAGTTGGCCGTGATGCCGTTAGTGAAGAAAGACGGACTGCCCGAGAAGGCTCGCGAGATTGTGAACGCATTGAAATTTAAGTTCAACACGCACTACGACGAGAAAGACACTATCGGCAAGCGCTATCGCAGACAAGATGCAATTGGTACGCCTTACTGCGTAACGGTTGACCACGACACGCTCACCGACAACTGCGTTACGTTGCGTTTCCGCGACACCATGCAGCAAGAACGCGTGAATATAGACCAACTTGAAAATATCATTGAAGATAAAGTGAGCATCACGGCATTGCTCAAAAAACTGCAATAACAATGAAGAGAAAAAGCTTTTTATTCATGGCTGCGGCCACATTGATGGCCTTTGCCTTCACCGCATGCAGCGAAACAGACAACTCGACCGACGACTTTCCCAACTGGCAAGCTACCAACGAGGTTTATTTCGACAGCATATATAATGTAGCGAAGGCCAATACCGCGCAATGGCGGGTGATACCTAGCATCACGTTAACTCCAGAAGCGGTGAAAAACAAGACCGACAACGTGGCCGTGCAAGTGATTGAAGCCGGCGATGGTAGCGAACGCGCGCTACAAAACGACACGGTGCGCGTGATACTGCAAGGTCGCCTTAAAGCTTCGCCTGGCTATCCACAAGGTAAGGTTTTCCAGCAAACCTACGTGGGAAGCGATGATCATTCCACGGCCAACGCAGCCAAATTGGCGGTGGGTTCGGCTGTTCCTGGACTACAAACGGCATTGCAAAACATGCCCATAGGAGCTAAGTGGCGCGTGTATGTACCTTATCAACTGGGCTTCGGCTCGGCTTTGGGAAGCGGAACGGTTGCAGGTGCTTCATCTACAACGGTGCAGGTACCAGGCTTTTCTACGCTGATTTATACCGTAGAACTGGTGAAGATTATTCGCCAAAGGCATAAATAAGACCGCATAATCTTCTTAGGTGTGTTCTATAAACTCTTTACAGAAGTGTCTGTGACATAAGGGGAGTTTATAGAACACACCTATTATATATACGCGCACGCGTAAGGCGTTGCCTCTAAGCATGCTTTTCGCAACACGATGCTTTGCTCTTACAGGTTCTCGTCTACCGAGAGGCGACAACCCCATTTCACGCCTTACACCAAACGTTTAGAACGCCTTCGCAGGGCATTTTCTTTGTTTTTGGGCAGTACAAATTAGCTTGTAGTGTCAGTACAAAGGCTTTTGTAGGGCGACTACAAACAAGTTGTAGTCACGCTACAACTTATCTGTAGTGTCACTACAACTCACTTGTAGTGACACTACAAACGACTTGTAGCGAAACACCTTGCCACAAACGCCAATATCGATTACCATAAAATGCACAAGTTTGGGATAAGGCATAGTATAAGCCAAACAAAACCATACAAACCAATCAATGGGAAAAAGACCAATACCTACGGCCTTGTGGGGTAGATGCGCTACTTAGGCAGGGTTGGGAGCAAAAGCGACTTACCCTTCCATAACGAGATATTTAACCCCACAAGGCCGTAGGTATTGGTCCTTTTTCCATTGGTTAACTAGCAAAAACGAAATTCAAGCGAGCCACAACAAGGCATTCGCACCACGCCCTCACTGTCTGAAAACGAGCAACGATATCCCTCTCTTTCGTTTTTTTCGTTTCATTTCTTTTGCCATAAACCAAAAAAAGCGTACTTTTACAAGCAGAAATCACATTATATTACTATAAAAAATCTATGAGTTTGAAAATCGTTGTACTTGCCAAACAAGTACCAGACACGAGAAACGTGGGCAAAGATGCCATGACGGCAGAAGGCACTGTGAACCGCGCAGCCTTGCCCGCTATCTTTAATCCAGAAGACTTAAACGCATTGGAGCAGGCTCTACGCCTTAAAGAACAGCACCCAGGATCTACCGTTGGCGTGCTGACAATGGGCCCGCCACGTGCAGGTGAAATCATTCGACAAGGGCTTTACCGCGGAGCAGACACTGGTTGGCTGCTCACCGATAAGCTTTTCGCTGGCGCCGACACGCTAGCCACATCCTACGCCTTGGCTACGGCGATCAAAAAGATTGGCGACGTGGACATCGTTATTGGTGGACGACAGGCCATTGACGGCGATACGGCACAGGTTGGACCACAAGTGGCACAGAAATTGGGCCTTAATCAAGTTACATACGCCGAAGAAATACTCAAGGTTGAGGATGGCAAGCTAACCATTCGCCGACATATCGACGGGGGTGTAGAAACAGTTGAGGCTCCCATGCCTTGCGTGGTGACAGTTAACGGAAGTGCTGCCCCATGCCGTCCTTGCAACGCTAAGCTGGTGATGAAATACAAAAACGCACGCTGCCCCATGGAACGCAACGGCAAAGAGCCACATCCCGAATTGTTCGAACTGCGTCCTTACCTCACGCTCAACCAATGGAGCGTGGCCGATGTGGATGGAGATGCAGCCCAATGCGGACTTAGCGGGTCGCCCACAAAGGTGAAGAGCGTGCAAAACATCGTGTTCCAAGCTAAGGAAAGCAAGACGCTAACGGCCGCAGATGCCGACATCGAGGCGATGATGAAAGAATTGTTGGACGAAAAGATTATCGGATAAGTGGACGAGTTTATATGTTCAGCGGCAGCAAAACAAAGAAACTCGAACACGTAAGAACTTTAAAAAAGACATGAACAACGTATTTGTATATTGCGAGATAGAAAACACCACGGTGGCCGAAGTGTCTCAAGAGCTGTTGACCAAAGGTCGCAGTCTGGCCAACGAGCTTGGTGTTCAACTCCATGCCGTGGTTGCTGGCTCGGGCATCAAAGGCCATGTTGAAGCCCAGATTTTGCCTTACGGCGTAGATAAGCTCTTCGTCTTCGATGCCGAAGGGCTTTTCCCATACACGTCGGCACCACATACCGACATCCTCGTGAACCTCTTCAAACAAGAGAAACCACAAATCTGCCTGATGGGCGCAACCGTTATCGGTCGCGATTTGGGACCGCGCGTATCGTCATCGCTTACTAGCGGACTTACCGCAGACTGCACCCAACTGGAGATTGGCGACTATGATGACAAGAAAGCAGGCAAACATTACGAGAAGCTGCTTTACCAAATTCGTCCCGCCTTCGGTGGAAATATCGTGGCAACGATCGTTAACCCCGACCACAGACCACAAATGGCAACGGTGAGAAGTGGCGTGATGCAGAAGAAGGTGTTGGACGAAAACTACAAGGGAGAAACCGTTTACCCCGACGTAGCACAGTATGTACAACCCGAAAGTTATGTGGTGAAGGTGCTCGCGCGCCACGTTGAAGAGGCCAAGCACAACCTCAAGGGCTCGCCCATCGTTGTGGCTGGCGGCTATGGCGTGGGTAGCAAAGAGGGTTTCGACCTGCTTTTCAAGCTTGCCAAGGAACTGCATGGTGAGGTGGGAGCAAGTAGGGCCGCCGTAGATGCTGGCTGGGCCGACCACGATAGGCAGATAGGACAGACGGGCGTTACCGTTCATCCCAAGGTGTACATCGCTTGCGGCATCTCTGGTCAGATACAACACATCGCCGGAATGCAAGACAGCGGCATTATCATCTCTATCAACACCAACCCCGATGCACCCATCAACAAGATTGCAGACTATGTTATCGTGGGCACGGTAGAAGAGGTAGTGCCGAAGCTGATTAAGTATTATAAAAATAAGTAGTAAGGTTGTAAGTAGTAAAGTAGTAAGTGGAGAATGCTTTGTGATGACACGATGTTTTAAGGATCTTATTGTTTGGCAAAAGGCACACAGCTTTGTTGTACTGGTCTATCAAGCAACCAAGAGCTATCCTAAGTTCGAGTTATTCGGTTTGTGTTCTCAATTCCAAAGGGCGGCGGTATCTATTCCTGCCAATATAGCCGAGGGATATAGAAGAGATGGGAAAGCAGATAAGCTGCGTTTTCTTAACTTCGCCCAAGGCAGCCTTGAAGAATGTCGCTACTACATCCTACTGTCTAAAGACCTTTGCTATATCGATATCGAAACGTATGACTTATTAACAACGAGTATCGAGGAGACGAGTAAACTATTGAATGCCTATTATAAAGGCATCAAGGAGCATCTGCCATAGACGAAAGAGCAATACCTCCTACTTACTACCTTTACTCCTTATTCTCCTTACTCCTTTTTAAAAGATTATGGCAAATTACTTTTTGGACTCCCCCGAGTTGGAGTTCCACCTTCATCACCCATTGATGAAAAGAATTGTTGAGCTGAAAGAGCGCAACTTTGAAGATAAAGACAAATACGACGACGCACCCGTTGACCACGAGGACGCCATCGAAAACTATAAGCAACTGTTGGAAATAACGGGCGACATCACCGCTAACGTTATCGAGCCAAACAGCGAATCGGTTGACGAAGAGGGTCCACACCTCGTTGACGGACGTATGGTGTATGCCTCGAAAACGTTCGAGAACCTCGACGCCACTCGCAAAGCTGGCCTATGGGGCATATCCATGCCACGCCGTTACGGAGGTTTGAACCTGCCAATAACGCCTTACTCCATGGCATCCGAGATGATGGCGACGGCCGATGCTGGCTTCCAAAACATCTGGAGCTTGCAAGACTGTATCGAAACGCTATACGAATTCGGTAACGAAGAGCAACGCGAGAAGTACATCCCACGTGTTTGCCAAGGCGAAACGATGTCGATGGACCTCACCGAACCCGATGCGGGTAGCGACTTACAAAGCGCAATGCTTAAGGCTACTTATTCGGAGAAAGACGGATGCTGGCTTATCAATGGCGTAAAACGCTTCATCACCAATGGCGATTCAGACATCCACCTCGTTTTGGCACGTTCTGAAGCGGGCACGAAAGACGGTCGCGGACTGTCGATGTTTATCTACGACAAGCGCCAAGGCGGTGTTACCGTACGACACATAGAAAACAAGCTGGGTATTCATGGTTCGCCTACGTGCGAGTTGGTGTACAAAGACGCAAAGGCCGAGCTATGTGGCGAAACGCGTTTGGGCCTCATCAAGTACGTGATGGCACTGATGAACGGTGCCCGTTTGGGCATCGCCGCACAGAGCGTTGGCGTGTCGCAAGCCGCCTATACCGAAGGATTGAACTACGCTCGCGAACGTAGACAGTTTGAAACAAACATCATCGACTTCCCCGCCGTGTACGACATGCTCTCGCGTATGAAGGCTAAGCTGGATGCAGGACGTAGCATTCTCTACCAAACGGCACGCTATGTAGACATCTACAAGGCACTCGACGACATCGCACGCGAACGTAAACTTACGCCCGAAGAACGTGCCGAACAAAAGAAATACATGCGTTTGGCCGATGCCTTTACGCCGCTGGCAAAGGGTATGAACTCTGAATACGCCAACCAAAACGCCTACGACGCCATACAAATTCATGGCGGTTCGGGCTTCATCATGGAGTATAAGAGCCAACGCCTCTATCGCGATGCGCGCATCTTCTCTATCTACGAGGGTACAACGCAGCTGCAAGTGGTGGCCGCCATTCGCTATATCACCAACGGAACTTACCTCGGCATCATGAAAGAGATGCTCGAAGAGGAGGTGGCCGATAACTTGAAGCCGCTCAAAGAGCGTGTGGCTAAGTTGGTGGAACTTTACGAAGAGAGCGTGAACAACGTGAAAGAGTGTGGCAACCAAGACAGGCAAGACTTCCTTGCACGTCGCCTTTACGAGATGACCGCAGAGCTTTTCATGTCGTTGCTCATCATTGCCGACGCATCGAAAGCTCCCGAACTCTTCGAAAAGAGTGCCAACGTGTACGTCCGCATGACAGAAGAAGCCGTTATAGGAAGCCATGCCTTCATCGCCAACTTTAAGGTAGAAGACTTGGAAAGCTATAAGGCACGCTAAAAAGAACTCACCCCTTACTCCTCTCCAAAGGGGAGAAGGGGGAATGACTTGCCCTACTTCTTGGGGCTTTAACTCTCAGTTCACACAATGCTGAACAACAAAGGGGCGTGTTACCGCTTATTGGTAGCACGCCCCTTTTATTTTCAATGGTTAATCTAAGCTATCCCTGTAAGATTCTTAAGTCAAAAGCGAGTTGACAAGTTTACGAGTGAACGAGTTGACAAGTTAACTTGTAAACAAGCTGACAAGTTAGCAGGCAAAACCATTTTTCACCTAAGTTAGTTGACAACTTTACTCGTGAACAAGTTGACAAGTTAGCAGGCGAAGCCATTTTTTCACCTAAATTAGTTGACAACTTTACTAGTTAACAAGCTGACAAGTTAGCAGGCGAAGCCATTTTTTCACCTTTTCACTTTTTCACCTTTTCACCTTTAAACCGCCCTTTTCACCTTTAAACCATCTGTCCAATCAGCTCTTCCCTATCACCTGGCAGCATATCGATAACGGGAATCTCAACCATGGTATAGCAACCAGGCTGCAAACGCATAGAAGCACGAGCCACATTAACCAGCACTTGAGCCGTTAATGCGGGATTATTAATGCTCATATCGAAAGAGAAATGCTGGTTTTGGGTCTTTCCGCTAACGCCTTTGCGCACCAAATGAACACCATGTCCCATGTCGCGAACCTCGTCTACCGACTTCACTGCAAACACATGGGTTTCGTCGTTAGCAAAATATGGGTCGGCCTTTACCTCCGCAGCCACATCTTCAAGACGTGCGCCATCCTTCAATTCCACATAAACCATCCTGCGATGAATGCCTTCGCCCAGTGGGATAGTCATCGAAAGCGCATCCTTAACGCCCTTCTTGCTACGCACGCACACGCTGTGTCCCATGCTCATACCTGGTCCGAAGTTGGTGTACGACAAGCCTTTGGGTGCCAAACTCTGCATCAACATACGCACGATAGAGTCTGAACCGGGGTCCCATCCTGCCGAAATAACGCTCACTCGGCCATGTTCTTTGCACACAGGCATCAGCTCCGCACGATAGTTCACTATGCCCGAGTGGATATCGAAGCTATCTACCGTGTTTATCCCCATAGCCAAATACTTCTTTGCGTATGTCGGGCACTCGCGTGTAGGCAAAGCCAAGATGGCCACATCCACATCATGTAGCTCGGCAATATCACTCACCACGTCATACTGTTCCAGTTCCAACGGCTTTTCCTTAGCCCCTTGTCGCCTTACGATACCAGCCACTTCAAAGTCGGGAGCTGCCTCCAACGCCTGTAATGTATATTGCCCAATGTTGCCATAACCCACTACGGCCGCTCTAATCTTTTTCATATCCCTTAATGCTTTGTATTATTATCATTGTATTTACCGCCTACTCACGATGTTGGGACAACATGCCTGCCTCGCCCCACACCCGTTGCAGCGACATACAAAAGTAGTGCATTACAATGAAAAAACAGCAAACAAGCCAATTAAAAAACACACATCACCATTCAATTCGCGTTAAAACAGATGCAATCTTAACCTATATCAATAAATCAAGTACGTGTTCATTTGCCCTCAGCATATCAAAAACAACTACTGCAAGTGTTGCAGGCTCACCCTTCTTCCTCACACCTTGCACATCTCTTTCAAACCAACAAAACGTGTTATTTTGTTTGTTTAAAACATAATATTTTGTATATTTGCAATTTAATAACGGCATTTTAGTTTCAATTTAAAACACAATCATCATGAGAAAACCTCTACTTCTCTTGTTCTGTTGCCTGTATTTCGCAGCATACGGACAGTCTTTACAAGCCAATTTCTATGCGTTAGGAGGAACTACGCCCTATTATAGCATGGGATGGGACTCGATGGAAGAAGCCAATCAATGGAAATACTTCTCCCTAAACAACTCCGCCACATGGCAGTTATACGAAGAACCAAGCTGGAAAGGACTGAAACCCTTTTCTTACTTTAATCCTAACAGCAAGTTTTCGCTAGGAATTGGATATTCCAAAAAGAAGCAAAAAGAGACCGCCCAATCACCCCAAATAACCATCAAGCCCAACAGCACGTGCAGCTTTTACGCCTGTTTTAGTCCTGGGCTGTTGGTATTTGCCAGATGGAAACTACTGATCACCGATGTAGATACAAAAGAAACGGCAGAATTACTCGATGCTTTCAAGTGGTCGCAAGAAAATGCCTTTGATGGTCCTAACTGGAACAAGTTCAACGTAAACCTATCGGTCTACGCCCAAAAGAATGTACAATTCTCCTTCGTCTATGAAGGATCAGATGGCGAAGACGTGTTTATCGACGGGTTCGAAGTATCGCAAAACGATGCTAATGCCACCTCCATCAATGTCGTTGAGGGCGAAGAAGTGGCGTTTTACAGCTCGTCCGTAGGCAAAGTTACGTCTTATAACTGGAAGTTTGAGGGCGGAACGCCGAGCGTTTCCACTGACGAGAGCCCCAAAGTTGTATATGCAAAAGCAGGAACTTACCCCGTAACGCTGACCGTTAGCAATGGTACGGAAGAGCATAGCTTTACCCGAGAGGCCTATATAAGCGTGACCAAGAAGGCTCCGCAAGCCCTTATCGGGGTAGAATCGGGTGGCTATCTCTCGCCATTCGTTGGCCGTTTCATCGCCTTGGGCTCGTCGCTCACATTCAAAGACCTCTCTAAGAACAACCCCACCCAATGGCAATGGTCGTTTAAAGGCGCAGATGTGGAGCAGAGCAACGAACAAAACCCCACCGTAACTTACAACAAACAAGGTGTGTTCAGCGTGGGATTGCGCGCAACCAACGATGCAGGAACCAGCAAAGACGCGCTACTGAACTACGTACAAGTGGGTGGACAACAGCACATTTGGAACATCACGCCCGAAGAAAGCCCTAATCTCAATGTCATCGGACTGGGATATTATGGCTTCTACGCTGGTTCAAACTGGCTCGGCATGACAAAGTTTGCCGAACGTTTCGATGCGCCACAGGCAAAGGCCGAAGTGAAAAGCGTAGACATTTACTTTGGCTCGACGGCCACAATTAGCCCCAATGCCGACATCAGCGTTGCCCTAACATTGGCCGACGACAAGGGAATGCCAGGCGAAGTTCTCGCTACCTCCACGCTAAAAGCTTCGGAACTGGTTTACGACAACAACACCATAAAGCCCACCACCTTCACCTTCGACACCCCCATTGCAGTAGATAAAGAATTCTTCGTTGTAATCGGAGAGTTCCCTAACAACGAAAATGCGGCCCACGATGTGGACAAGATAGCCATTCTTTGTCTGCGCAGACGACCGAAAGAGAAAACCACGGTGTTCCATCTCTTGGCTGATGAAGACTCAAACAACAAGCCCACGGGTACATACACGTGGTATCGCAACGACGAAGAGCCCCTGTCAATGGCCGTTTGCCCACTGCTATCCTACTCTCCTTCCACAACAGCCCTACCGCGTAATGAGGTGAAAGGCGGCGAAGCTGCCCTTCGTTTCGACGGCGCCAACCTACTCGCCACCGCCGATTACGATGTGATAGAGGTATATGCCATGCACGGCGCACGTGTGTTATCAGCCACAAGACCACCCCACGTGCTGTCACTCCGCCATCTGCCATCGGGTGTTTACGTGGTGAAAGCTAAAAGGGGAAAAACGCAAGACACACTGAAAGTAGTAAAGTAGTAGGTAGTAAGGAGTAAAGGAGTAAGTAGTAAGGAGTAAAGGAATTAGTAGTAAGGAGTAAAGTAGTAAGAAGTAAGTGCACTTACTCCTTACTACTTATCCTTTCACCACTTACTACTTTACTCCTTACTACTTTACTCCTTACTACCTACCACTTATTCCTTACTTCCTACCACTTACTCCTTACTACTTACCTCTTTACTCCTTACTACCTACTACTTTACCCCTTACTACTTATAACTTACTCCTTACTACTTACCACTTACTCCTTTACCTCTTACTACCTACTCCTTACTACTTACTCCTTACTCCTTACCACTTACCCCTTTGCTACCATCCATCCCCATTTAGGCAGATTATATTTTGTCGTTACCACCATTTACCTTAACTTTGCATCATGCTAAGGGCCTTCGTCTGCAAGGCTCTTCCACGCCATTTCACCACTAAACCCATGCGTAAAGAAACCCTAACACTGTACGAACTGAACCAAATGGTGCGCGAATCGCTCGCCATAACCATGCCCGACGAATATTGGGTGGAAGCCGAAATCTCTGAGATGAGGGAGGTTCGCGGCCACTGTTACATGGAATTGGTGCAGAAAGATGCAACAGGGAACACGCCTGTGGCCAAGGCTTCGGCTAAGTGTTGGAAGAACAAATGGGCTCTTTTGCGCCCCCACTTCGAACGTAATGCGGGCCAAACGCTACGTGCAGGACTGAAAGTAAGGCTCTTGGTGTACGCCGATTTTCATGAAGCATACGGCTTTTCGTGGATTGTGGCCGACATAGACCCCACTTATACGCTGGGCGATATGGCACGCAAAAGGCTGGAAATCGTCAGAATGCTGAAACAACAAGGTGTATTCAACCTGCAAAAGGAGCTTAGCCTACCGCTATTTACACAGCGTGTGGCTGTCATTTCTAGTGAACAGGCAGCGGGTTACGGTGATTTCTACCGCCATTTGCATGAAAACGACTGGCATTTGCACTTCTCCGTGCAGCTTTTTACCGCTACCATGCAGGGCGAAGGCGTTGAACGGAGCGTCATTGCTGCCCTCGACGCCATCAACGAGCGACTAACCGACTTCGATGTGGTTGTTATCATACGCGGCGGAGGGGCTACAAGCGACCTCAGTGGCTTCGATAGCCTGCCATTAGCCGAAAACGTGGCCAATTTCCCCTTGCCTATCATCACGGGTATTGGGCACGATCGCGACGAAAGCGTGCTAGACATGGTGTCCTTCCGACGTGTGAAAACGCCCACGGCTGCGGCTGCATTGCTGGTAGAACATCTCGCAGAGACCTACCAACGCGTAACCGACGCACAAGAAGAGATGGTGCACTTGCTACAACGACGTATGGAACTGGAACGTATCCGACTAGCTCGACTAGCCGAAAAAGTGCCTATGCTGTTCTCGCTGGTGCGTACACGGCAAGAAAAAAGGTTCGAAAACATGGCTTTGCGCATGCGAAACGCCATGGCAACAACCCTTCAAAGGCAAGACTTACGCCTGCAACGCCTAACGCTAGCCTTGCCCACACAGGCCGAACGCTTGCTAACCAAGGCCACACATCGCCTTGAATTGCTGGGACAAACCATCAAGTCGCACGACCCTGCCTTACTTCTTAGCAAGGGTTATAGCATCACCACACTTGGTGGAAAGGTGGTGCGCAACGCCAACGACTTGCAAAAGGGCGACGTAATCGTAACCCAACTGCAAAGGGGAAAGGTGAAATCAGTGGTTGAATAAGGTGTTGAAGTGGTTAGTTTTTGAGGTGGTGAGTTATTTAGTTTGTAAGATGGTGAGGTGGTGAGTTTATGCTTTTGGAAGTTTATTAGTAAGCTTGCAAAAACCAATAAGCCCATTACGCTCAATAACAAATAAGCTTATAAAGACTAACACTCAGATGCTAACAAGCTCAATAGCTAATAAACCAAATAACCCATCAACCCATACACTCACAAACTAAATAACTTTCCAACCCATAAACTCATAAACTCAATAACTCATAAACTTAAATACCCCAAATTATGGCTAAACAAGAAATAAAATATGAAGAGGCTGTGGCACAACTAGAAGCCATTGTGCGCCGAATGGAAACAGGCGAGCTAGACCTCGATTCGCTTGCCGAAGAACTGAAAAAGGCACAAAAACTAATTAAGATGTGCAAGGACAAGCTAACCAAAACAGACGAGGAAATAAAGAAGATGCTCGAAAAAGAGGAGTAGACTGCTGGGGTGTGGCCATCGCCTCGCCCACCTTTCTACCGCCTTTATGCTTCACGTGCCCTACCCCAACCCACTAAAAACCGATGTTGTTCGTAACATTATAAATACGCACAACATAGGTTTTCGCACTTGTATAATCAATAGGCACACACTTAGAAAACATCACTTGCAAAACGATAAATAAGAGTTGAGACTGTGCTTTTACATCTCCCACGCCGTTACACATAAGTTGGAACATCCTTCCAGATGATATGGAACACGGTTCCAGTATAACTGGAACGCTATTCCATCTTAACTGGAATACTGTTCCATGTTATCTGGACCGCAACGAGCGGTTTGTTAACTGGTTTTTAAAGGTTAGTTTTCGCCTACCATTTTTTCATCGAGCAATATCCATACGTCAGTTCGAGATAACCCAATAACTCATAATAGGCCCTTGTACATGTTAGTGGCGTTACGCCAACTACCGCATAGCGGTTGGCATAACAACACATATCACCAAGCCTCAACGCATGGTCAGTCTGTTATGCATAGAGATTCCACGCCAACAAACTAGCAAAAGCGAGCAGTGCAAAGAACGCAACCACAAGTGCGCAACCCCTTCTTGGAGGGTCTCCGAGATAGCCGCCAACATGCATAGAATCGTCATTTGCTGGGCGCATACCTCGTTTTCGCGTCTTACTTTTGGGATAACCCGCCGCATGGAGCGCACAATACTTGTTCCAAAGTTTAAGATACGTGGGGTCGGCTTCGCCCTTCACCATCTTCATATAACTCAACCTGCCCCGCAAAACCGCAGATAAGTTGATACGTTTGCTATGTCCTTTGGTCTTGCCATGTTGGTTGCGATAATTCCACAGTGCCTTTTCAGATGCGTCTTCGTAACCATATCGTTCCCACATGTATAACAAGGTGCGTATCTGTCGTGTGTATTCGCGCGTTACATTCACCTTATCGCTCACCACAACACCCGTAACCTGCTGCCTTCGTCCACGTCTTTGCAGGCGCGTTTTACGTTCGTTCAGTCTAAACCCATACTTCTCTACAATGGTGGAGACCTGCATATAGAAGCTCCCCGTTGTGCGAAGCACGTCGTTGTCGCTGCTAAACGTCATGTCGTCGGCATACCTTGTATAGGTTGCCCCTATGCGTTGGGCGGCAGTAGCTAGTTCTTCATCCATCTTTCGGCACACCATATTAGATAGCGTTGGCGATGTAGGGAACCCTTGCGGCAAGACATCGCCCTGCGGTTCGGCAGCGGTACACAATCCCGAAAGCAATCTAGCGACTTCGGTAGAGCATTTTATAGGCTCTGCCAACAGAGCATCTTCCACCATTTGGCGCGTGATAGAGGGGAAGAAGTCTTTGAGGTCGATATTCAAGATATAACGTTTGCCCACATGTTGTTGGGCGTTTTGCGCCACCGACTTATCCCTTACGAAGCCGTAACACCAAGGGGTGGGCACATAAAAATCCTGCAACAAGGCGTTAAAGGCCTGCAACATAAACAATAAACTACTGTGGGGAGCAACGATGGCACGCGTTCCGCCGTGTTTCTTTCGCATGCGGTAGCGTGTGGTTCGGCGGTCGTCTTTACTAGTATCGGCAAAACACTGCAGCTGATTGGTTCTGAAACCAGCCTGCACACCTATTTGCTTGGCCACATCGTTAAGCACGTTGGTCAGTTCGTCGGCCGAGTAAATGTATTGCAATTGGTTGCCTATCGTTGTTTTCAGGTTGATGTTTTGGTTGCGTCGTGCCATGCTACGTTGGGTTATATAGTAAAAATATAGGAATGCCGTAGAAGTTTACTTTTTGGTAAATCCCATTTACCAAAAACGATACTTTGTATCAAACTCTGACGAATACATCAGAAACTACCTCTAAATTTCTTCGGCTATTCCTATACGAAAGCAAAATTAAGTATTTCATTTTATAGTACAAGCGTCACCTTTTACGTTTTATAATTTATTTACACTTTAACATAAGCGATGCAATATCACTTCACTAAAATGGTCCAAATTATGTCACTCGAGCCATAAATACCACTTTGCACAGGGCGATTAGCCCATCCTGCACCAGTCGCCAACCCTTCTTCACCCTGCCAATACAGTTTTTTATGTGCGCACACAATAATGCGCGCCGAGAGGCGTTATATAATAACGTATACGTACACATATTAAATACATCATTAATGATTGAATATATCAAGGGCGAATTGGCCGAACTTACCCCGGCTATGGCTGTTATTGAAGCGGCTGGAGTGGGCTATGCGCTCAACATCTCACTGAATACATACTCCGCCATTCAAGGTAAAGACAAACTGAAGCTCTTCGTTCACGAGGCGTTGGTTACGGGTGGGCGCGACGATTCGTACACGCTTTATGGCTTCGCCACACGTCAAGAGCGCGAACTTTATCGTTTGCTCATCAGCGTTTCGGGCGTTGGTGCCAACTCGGCACGCATGATTCTTTCGGGAATGTCGCCCGCCGAACTGTGCAATGTCATTGCCGCGGGCGACGACAAGATGCTTAAAACCGTTAAAGGCATTGGTGCAAAGACCGCACAACGCATTATCGTAGACCTGAAAGACAAGATTATGACAAGCGGAGTGGCCCAAGAATTGTCTGTGCCCACTAACGCAAACGCCAATGCAATGAATGTTGCCGTGAAAGACGAAGCCGTGGGTGCACTTACCATGTTGGGCTTCGCGCCTGCTGCTTCGGCCAAAGTGGTGGTTGAGATACTGAAAGAACAACCCGACCTACCCGTTGAACAGGTGGTGAAAGCGGCGTTGAAAATGATAAAGTGACCTAAAAAGGCGTGCTGCGAAATAAGAAGACAAGAAGGACTTTGATGGTGGCGCTCGTCATTTGCTTGACGGGCTATGCCCTTGCTTTGCCCTTTGCGCAAGACAATAGAGGGCGAAGGCAAAACAATCGCACGCAAAGAAGCGCCAACAATGCACCTGCTAGAAACGCCAACAATGCCTCAAACAACACGCCTCGACGGGATGTGGAACGCCCCGATCTACCCGATGGTAGCTTGCCGGAAGACACAACACTGGTAATTGACAACGAAGACGCACCCGAAACACAGGCCACCGACAACCAACAAACAGGCACAACAACGCCCATTTGGCGCGTACAACCCACCACACCCACCACTTTTGGCGACCTGTGGCAGAATGCCATGGACCTGAAACGTCCAGACAACATGAAGCAAGGGGTGGAATATAACGACACGCTTGACCGCTACTTGCTAGGCACGAAATGGGGAAGGCAGTACATTGGAACGCCCATCATGATGACACCCGACGAATATCGGCGTTGGAGCGAACGACAGGCACGCAACAGCTTTTTCAGAAAAAAGAACGACGAAATTTACAAGGCGAAGGGTAAAGAGAAGTTCGACTTCACCGACATGCACTTCGACTTAGGACCAGCCGAAAAGATATTCGGTCCTGGTGGCGTGCGTATCAAGACGCAAGGGTCGGCCGAAATACGCTTCGGAGCTACGCTCAAGAACATCGACAACCCCTCTATCCCCATCCGAAACCGTAAGACAACAACGATGAACTTCGATGAGAAGATTAACATCAACATGAACGGAAAGGTGGGCGATAAGGTGGATATGAACCTGAATTACAACACCGATGCCACCTTCGACTTTGATGCGCAAAGCCTAAAACTGAAATACGACGGTAAGGAAGACGAGATCATAAAGCTTGTTGAGGCTGGAAACGTGAGTTTCCCTGCCAACTCCTCGCTTATCAAGGGGGCAAGTTCGCTCTTCGGTATACGCACCGACTTGCAGTTTGGAAAGCTGAAAATGCAACTCGTGGCCTCGCAAAAGAAATCGTCGTCGAAAAGCGTTTCGTCGCGCGGAGGTGTGCAACTAACGCCTTTCGAACTTGATGCAGCCAACTACGAAGAAAACCGACACTTCTTTCTTTCGCACTATTTCCGCGACAAGTACGATGAGTGGATGGCCTCGTTACCCACTGTTAAGAGCGGCATCAGCATCAACCGCGTGGAGGTTTGGGTAACAAACAAGACGGGAACAACCACCAACACCCGCAATATCGTTGCCCTTACCGACCTCGGAGAAGTGAGTCACATCTCCAATTCACTATGGGGCGCATCGGGATTAGTACCTGCCAACAACGCCAACTCCGAATATCCGGCCATGGTCAGTTCGTACGCCGCAGCCCGTAACATCGACCAAACGTCGTCTACACTCGACGGAATACCTGGCTTTGTGGGTGGTAACGACTACGAAAAGCTTCAAAACGCGCGCTTGCTTCAACCCTCCGAGTACAACGTTAACACCACGATGGGCTACATTTCGCTAAGACAGGGTCTGCAAACCGACCAAGTTTTGGCCGTTGCCTACGAATATACCTACGGCGGAAACACCTATCAGGTGGGCGAATTTGCTGCCGATAACACCGACATCAACCAAGCCCTCTTCGTCAAGTCGCTTAAAAACACCAGCAACAACCCCCATCAAGGCAACTGGCATTTGATGATGAAGAACGTGTATTATCTGGCCACTTCGGTTGAGAAAGAGCGGTTCAGGCTAGACATCAAGTACCAAAGCGACACCACAGGCGTATATCTTACCTACATACCCGAAGCCCAAGTGAAAGACCAACCCTTAATTAGGGTGATGGGGGCAGACCGTCTTGACAACAACAATAAGGTGCATGCCAACGGTTATTTCGACTTCGTTGAAGGCTATACCGTGAGCAATGGTCGCGTGTTCTTGCCCAAGACGCAGCCCTTCGGCAAACATCTGTACAACTATCTTCGGGCTAAAGGCGTGTCGGATGCCGTTGCCCGAAGCTACACCTACGACCAACTGTACGACTCGACCAAAACCATCGCCAAACAAATTGCCGAGAAAAACAAGTTCATTCTTACCGGTCAGTATCGCGGAACTAGTGCTAACGTCATCTCGCTTGGTGCATACAACGTGCCACAAGGTTCGGTTGTGGTTACGGCGGGTGGTGTTAGGCTCACCGAAGGCGTAGATTATAGCGTGGATTATTACGCTGGGGAAGTAACCATCCTTAACCAGAGCATCTTGGATGCAGGCACAGCGGTGAACGTTTCGCTAGAAAGCAACACCGACTATGGCCAACAACGCAAAACGATGTTTGGCCTAAACTGGGAGTATAACTTCTCGAAAGACCTGCAACTAAGCGGTACTTTGCAGCACCTATCCGAGCAAGCGCTCACCACGAAGGTAAATATGGGAGCCGAACCGCTGAACAACACGCTCTGGGGATTGAACCTCAACTGGAAGAAAGAAAGTCAATGGCTCACCAATTTGCTAGATAAGATACCCTTCTTGCACGTTAGTCAGCCCTCGCAGATAAGCTTCACGGGCGAATTTGCCCACCTCATAGCGGGCCGTAGCAAGGGAACGCAAGACAATGCCTCGTATCTTGACGACTTCGAAACTACCAAAAGTTCGCTTGATGTTAGCACACCCACCTCGTGGACGCTAGCTAGTACGCCCTCGATGTTTGTCGAACACGACGATAAAGCCACCCTTAACAGTGGATTTAACCGTAGTCGACTGGCTTGGTACACAATAGACCCACTGTTTACACGAAGAAGTAGCTCGCTAACGCCCTCACATATCAAGGGAGACTTACAGCAATTGTCCAACCACTACGTGCGCGAAGTACCCGTTAGAGAGCTTTTTCCCAACCGTGATCAAAACAGTTACGGTGGAATTTCTACCCTTTCGGTGCTCAATTTGGCGTTCTACCCCGCCGAAAGAGGACCTTACAACTTCAATCCCGACCTTAATCCCGATGGAACACTTGACAATCCAGCCAAGCGTTGGGGTGGTATGATGCGCAAGCTAGACACAAACGACTTCGAAGCAGCCAACATCGAGTACATCGAATTTTGGATGCTCGACCCCTTTATTTACTCAAATCGCCAACCCAACGCCAACGATTACGGCGGCGATTTCTACCTTAACCTGGGCGAAGTAAGCGAAGATGTGCTGCGCGATGGCAAGAAATTCTACGAAAGTGGCATGCCTGTCGACGGTTCACAAAGCTTCGTTACCACCCAATGGGGTAAGATACCCACCCAAGCCACCACAACTTACGCCTTCGCAACATCGCGTGGAGCGAGGGCAATGCAAGACGTTGGGTTTAACGGATTGAACGATAACGAGGAGCGTTCGTTCCCCGCTTACCAGTCGTTCCTTAACGCGGTAAGGGGCAGGGTGAATGCTGCCGTATTCGATTCGATACAGGCCGACCCCGCCAACGACAACTACCACTACTTCCGTGGCTCTGATTACGACCGCGCCGAGCTATCCATCTTGCAACGATACAAACGCATAAACAACCCCCAAGGCAACTCGCCCGACAGCGATCAACGCAGCGAAAGCTACGACACATCGTACAAATCTACGCCCGATGTGGAAGACATCAACCAAGATTATACGCTCAACGAATACGAAAAATACTACCAATACCACGTGTCGTTACGTCCTCAAGACATGGTGGTGGGCCGTAATTTCATCGTAGACAAGCGCGAAGCGTCGGCCTCTCTGCGTAATGGCACCAACGAAAACGTCACTTGGTATCAGTTCCGTATTCCCCTTCGCGAGTACGAAAAGCGGTTCGGTTCCATCTCCGACTTTTCCAGCATCCGCTTCATGCGTATGTTCCTCACGGGCTTCAAGCGTCCCATCGTGTTGCGTTTCGGTTCGCTCGACCTTGTACGAGGCGAATGGCGAAGCTACGAACAAAACCTCAGCAACACGGCTTCACAAACAGGAAAGATGTCGGTTAGTGCCGTAAGCTACGAAGAAAACAGCGATAAGACACCCGTAAACTATATCCTTCCGCCTGGAATAGAACGCGGAGCCGACCCCAACCAACCGCAAATGGTGGAGAACAACGAACAAGCTTTGAGCCTTGTTGTCGACAATCTTGGTCAGGGCGAAGCAAAAGCCGTGTACAAAAACACCACCATCGACCTACGCCAATATCGTCGTTTGCAGATGTTTGTTCACGCTAATGCGCTCGAACCCAACGTCACAGCCCTTGCCAACGGCGAGTTCTCGGTGTTCATTCGACTAGGAAGCGACTACAAAAACAACTTCTACGAGTACGACATTCCTCTGACGCTGACGCCTGCGCGTCGATATAACGACCGCTCATGGGCCGATAGCCGTGCCGTATGGCCCGAGGAAAACATGCTCGACATTGCCCTCAGCGTGTTCACCAACTTAAAAAAGGCACGCAACAAGGCACGCGCCACGGGTCAGGCTTCATTCACTTCGCTGTACAGCGCCTATGATGTAGACAAGCCAAAGAATAAGGTTAGCATCATGGGAAACCCCACTTTGGGCGAGGTAAAGACCATTATCATCGGCGTACGCAACAATGCCGCCACACAAAAGAGTGGCGAAGTGTGGGTGAACGAACTGCGATTGAAGGAATATGAGAATGAAGGCGGATGGGCAGCACAAGGAAACCTCAACGTGCAACTATCCGATTTCGGTACGCTTAACCTGCAAGGACGATACATTTCAGAGGGTTTCGGCGGACTGGAAGATGGCGTTGCCGAACGCGCCAAAGACAATTTCAAGTCTTACAGCGTAACAACCAACCTCGAATTGGGTAAGTTCTTCCCCGAGAAGGCTAAGGTTTCGGCCCCGCTTTACTACTCGCGAACACAGGAAGAAAGCAGTCCGAAGTACAACCCACTTGACACCGACCTGCGCCTTAAAGATGCTCTCGACGCGACAAACCGTCAAGAACGCGACTCGATTAAGAACATCGCCATCCGTCGCACCACAAATACCAACTTCTCACTGTCTAACGTTCGTATCGGCATACAGAACAAACGCCATCCCATGCCTTACGATCCGGCCAACTTCTCGTTCTCGTATAGCAATTCTTCGCGCTTCACTAGCGGCGAAACAACAGTCTACGAGCGTGAGAACAACTGGCGTGCCGCACTGGCATACAACTGGACTCCCGTGTACAAACCTCTCGAACCATTTAAGAATCTCAAAGGTAAGAGCAAGTGGCTAGACATCTTGAAGCGCTTCGGATTAAACTGGTTGCCACAAAACCTCTCGTTTAACTCCGACATCAACCGCAGCTATTACGAGTTGCAAGAACGCGATATGGAGAGCAAGGGCGGCGATCGCTTACCGCTAACCTTCAATTCGCAATTCCTTTGGAATCGTGATTTTGCCGTTCGTTGGGACCTAACGCGCAACCTGCATGCCAACTTCCAAAGTGCCACACACGCCGAAGTGGAGCAACCTTACACACCCGTTAACAAGGATCTATACGCCGAACGCTACCAAGCCTGGAAAGATTCGGTGTGGAATAGCATACGAAATTTCGGCACGCCACTAGACTATAACCAGTCGTTCACCCTCTCCTATCAGCCGCCACTCAATCTGCTGCCCATCTTCAATTGGGTTAATGCCGACCTTACTTATAACGCCACCTATCGTTGGGTACGTGGAACGCAACTCGAAGACGGTTCTTCGCTGGGCAATACCATTGCCAACAACCGCGACTTCAACCTCAATTCAACCTTCGACCTTGTGCGTCTTTACAACCATATACCTTTCCTTAAAAAGGCCAACGAACGCTTTAACCGCGAGCCAAACACTGCCGAGTTGAGCCGAAAGCGCGAAGAAAGGCAGGCCGAACAGCGGAGAAAGGCACAAGAACGCAAGGCCATGGAAGCGCGAATGAAGGGTAAAGGCGTAACGCCAGACGGTCAAAAGATTGACAATAACGAAGCCTTGGCGCAGCAACAACGCAACGAACTGCCCAAAAACCGCAACAGTTTCGAGCAAGAAATAACCCTGACGCCCGACTCTACACTCACCATCAGCCATAACAAACACTCGAAACGACTGATGGTTACGGCACGAACCGAAGACGGCAAACGCTTCCCGCTGAAGTTTAAAACCAGTGGCGAAAACAGCATATGTATACTTACCAAGGTAGATTCGGCACTAAGACTGAAACTAACCGTAACTCCACGACAGCCACAAGAAAAGCAATCGTGGTACGAAACGGCACAAACAGTGGCGCGCGTACTGATGATGGTGCGCAATGTAAGCGTCTCTTACCGCAACCAATATGCCATATCGCTACCTGGTTTCATGCCGCGCATTGGCGATGCGTTCGGTCAGGCGCGTCTTCCCTCTGCCCTATCGCCCGGCTTAGACTTTGCTTTTGGACTGACCGACGACTCTTATATCTCCAAGGCACGTAACATGGGATGGCTGCTCGATAATGATTCTATCGCCACACCTGCAGCTACCACCAAGACGGAAGACTTGCAACTACGCATGACACTTGAACCCGTGCGCAACTTAAAGATAGACTTGCATGCCTCGCGAACGCAAACCACGGCGCGAAATATCCAGTATATGTACGCGGGAACACCCACAACGCAGAACGGAACGTTTATGATGACCACCATATCTATACGTAGTGCGTTCGAGGGAATGGGCTCGGCGGCCGACGGATACCGCAGCGCATCGTTCGAAAGGTTCTGTAATGCCCTCGACGCATTCCGCAATCGTGTGGAATCGCAATATACTGGGGCGCGCTATCCCTCAGGAACAAACATGGCAGGAGCGGTGTTCAACCCTGCCAATGGAGCCGTAGACCGATACGGTTCGGATGTGATGATACCTGCTTTCCTCAACACCTATACGGCCATGAGTGGTTCTTCGCTCAACATTTTCCCAACCTTGGCCCGCCTACTGCCCAACTGGACCCTCCGTTATAGCGGTTTAGGCAAGCTGCCTTGGTTCCGCGACCACTTCAAAAGCGTAAATATCAACCACGGCTACAAGAGCATCTACGCCGTTGGAGCTTACGCCTCGTACAACACCTTTGTGGAATATATGAACGGATTGGGCTTCATCAGCGACGTCACAACGGGCAATCCCCTTCCACGAAGTCTTTACAACGTGGCCAATGTCAGCATCAACGAGGCCTTCTCGCCATTGCTTGGCGTAGACATGACCTTTAACAACAACCTCACCGCTAAGGTTGAGTATCGCTCTACGCGTGTGTTGAACCTCAGCATGACAAGTGTTCAGATAAACGAGGCCGTTAGTCGCGATTGGGTTTTGGGCATGGCCTATCGCATCAACAACTTTAAGCTCTTTGGACTACGTGCACCACGCACCAAGAAAACAAAGACCAAACGAACTGAAGTGAGCGAAGATGCCACCACAAACAACAGTTCGCAGGGCAACACCAACCACGACTTGAACATGCGCCTCGACCTAAGTTACAGGTCGCAGGCTAGCATCAGTCGCGACATTGCAACCCGAACAAGTGCCGCAAGCAGCGGTAACACGGCCTTTAAGATTAGTTTCTCGGCCGACTATACCCTCTCGCGCCTACTCACCATGAGCTTCTTCTACGACCGCCAGACCAATACGCCCTTGTTGAGTAGCAACAGCTATCCTACCACAACGCAAGACTTCGGCCTAAGTCTTAAATTCTCGCTCACCAGATAAAGGCCTTTACTTTCGAGCTTGTTTTTAGGTATTACAACGCTCACGCATAGGCGCCAGCACGAATGTGCAAACAATTTGTGACTTGTTTCGTAAACTAGCGCAAGCACATTCGAAATTGTCACACCGCAAACAGCACTCTAACCAACCACACGCGCTCATCCACGAACCACATAGAATCGACATATTGCGAGACAGCTTCAAAGATACCATAACACATTATCAATGTAGAATTCATGTGTTTATTAAGCGCTCATTTCTTTCTATCTTATTGGGAAGCTTGTTCCAGCTTATGTGGAACCTTGTTCCAATTGATTTGGAACAGGATTCCAGATAACATGGAACAAGCTTCCGGCTAAGATGTAACTCACCCATTAACGTTAAAACAGATAATATACTGTTAGATAGCGAGCTGCAATTAAGCCCAAAATGCAAATTAATAAGAGTGATAACGCAATGGGATCAGCGTACTAGCATATCATAAGACATAAGGTTTGACGCCCTGAAATCAGGCAAGAAATGGTGAGCTAGCCCAAGAAAGCCCATTCGGAACGACAAATAACCGTTCTGAGTAAGTCATTATCCCCAATTGGAATATAATAGTTTATTTAGTGTGTGATAATAATTGTTCAAGCAACGGAAGTGCCTTATTCAATCCCCCTACCCTGACAAGAGCACCCCAAACTTGTTCAAATTTCTTCCATCCTCCTGTGTACATAAGGTGCGTAATTCTCTGCGTAATGGTCGTATCATGACTACACGCACGAAGGATGTTGTTCCACGAATAGAATGACCTACATGCCCAGTCATAGCCTGCTTTCAATTGCTCTGCCGTAAGACCTCTTGTTTGATACACAACTGTGCGTGTATCATACTTACTCCAATCGTAGGTGAGTATTCTTCCTTCAGCTTCCATTCGCTTAAACTGCCGTGTGCCAGGGTATGGGGTTAGTATATGATATGTTGCAGTTGTGATTGCGTTATCCACTCCCCAATCAACAGTACGGCGAAAGACATCTGCATCATCGTGGTCTAAACCAAACACAAAACTACCATTGATCATGATACCAAGGCTATGCAGCCGCTGCACCGCTGCACTATAATCGCGCTGTAGGTTCTGACATTTGTTGCTTGCCTTTAAGTTTTCTGGCGAGAATGTCTCAAAACCAATGAAAACACTCCGCATTCCTGCTTCGGCAGCTTTCTCTATAAGGCCTCCTTCAAGGATAGATTGAACCGTTGCAGCACTTTGAAAGACACGATTCATGCCTTTCATGCCCTCAAATAGTTCGGCAGCAAACCTTTTACTGCCAAGCAAATGGTCGTCTAGAAAATAAAGGTGTCTGCCTGGAAGCTCGTCAATTTCTTTCAAAGCCGCATCAACACGAGCCGTATAAAAGGATTTTCCACCCTCATAAAAAGCATCCTTATAGCAGAAATCACAATGATGTGGGCATCCCCGTGATACGACAAGTGAATTAGGAACAAAATACTTACTTCGTTTTATGAGGTCTCTACGTACAGGAGGAATATCTTCAATAGAACGCCATTGTGCAGCATATCGCTTTTGTGCACAACCATTCCTGAAATCATTGATAAATCTAGGAAATGCTTCTTCACCAGGACCTATTATGATTGTATCGGCATGTAAGGCAGCCTCTTCAGGAAGAGCAGTAATATGTAAGCCGCCCATAACGACATATACCCCACGACTCCGATAACTATCCGCTATGGCGTAAGCCCTATAAGCATTTGTTACATATACTTGAATACATACCAAATCGGGAGTATCGGTTATGTCTAATTTCTCTACATGCTGATCTAAAAGCACAACTTCATCATCGTCGTGGAAATATCCAGCTAGTGTTGCGAGCCCTATTGGAGGAAACAGCGAATATTTTATAGGACGCCAATATGGGCTCTTTGCTTCATCCAAAGATGGCAAAATCATCTTCACTTTCAATGGCCTTTTCATTTCAATAGTATTAAATTGTGTCTTTATTCGCCTTAGTAAAAAAGTAAATAGGAAAACCAAACAAGTTAACGAGTTGACAAGTTGATAGACGCAGCCATTTTTTCAGCCTTGCCAGTTAACAAGTTAACGGATTAACGAGTTGACTAGTTAGCAGGCGAAGCCATATTTTCAGCATTGCTAGTTAACAACTTAACGGATTAACGAGTTGACTAGTTAGCAGGTGAAGCCATATTTTCACCTTTTCACCCTTTCACCTTTTCACCCTTAATAGCTCTTCACCTTAAAGCGCATCACTTTGGGCAGCTTCACCCACTTGCGGTCTACCACAATCTTAATAGGACTTCCTTCCAGCTGTTTGAGCGTATAGGTGCTATCATTTTCTTTCTCCAACTTGGCCTCTAAGTCTTCGCTGCCATAATCGTTGATGATAGAAAGCTTGGCTTCCTTATCCTTATTGATCTTCACATCGGTGATGAGCCAGAGGCGCGGGTCGAACATCGAGCCAAGATAACCAGGCAATTTACCAAAGATTTCTTGACCACGCGCCACAATATTCTTATCGTGAAAGTTGATGCGCATGTACACATTGTACTCGCTATTATAAAGATGACCCTTGAAACTCTTTTTCTCTTGGCCGTAACCAACAAGTGCAAACAAGGTCATGAATGTGGTAATAAAAAGCTGTTTCATAACATCATACCCCTTTCATCGTTAAAGATATTCTGTTTCGCCTAGTGTCTACCTCCACCACTTTCACCTGAACATGTTGGTGAAGCTTAACCACCTCGGCAGGATCGGCCACATATCGGTTGGCCAATTGCGACACATGCACCAGCCCGTCTTGATGAACGCCCACGTCTACAAACGCTCCAAACTTGGTGATATTGGTAACGATGCCTGGCAAGAGCATGCCAGGAACTAGGTCGGCAACAGTGTGCACACGCTCATCAAAGGCAAATTCTTCGAGATCTTCACGTGGGTCGCGCCCTGGCTTTTCAAGTTCGGCCACAATATCATTAAGCGTAGGCATGCCCACTTCGGCCGTTACGTATTTCGCTAGCGGTATCTGCCTAATCTTTTCGTTGTTTCCAATGAGCTGACCAACAGAACAACCCATGTCCTTGGCCATGCTTTCAACCACGGTGTAGCGTTCGGGATGCACCGCACTGTTGTCTAATGGATTCTTCGCACCGTCTACTCGCAAGAAACCTGCACACTGTTCGAAAGCCGCAGGACCAAGTCGAGGTACTTTTTTCAGTTGCGCACGCGAGGTGAACGCCCCGTTATCACGACGATAATCCACAATGTTTTTCGCCAAGGTAGGACCTAATCCGCTGATGTAAGTAAGCAAATGCACACTGGCCGTATTGACATTAACGCCCACGAGGTTAACGCAACTCTCCACCGTTGTGTCTAGACTCTTCTTCAACTTGGTTTGGTCAACGTCGTGTTGGTATTGTCCCACACCGATACTCTTCGGGTCTATCTTCACCAATTCGGCCAAAGGGTCCATCAGTCGCCTACCAATCGACACCGCCCCACGCACGGTTACATCCTCGTTGGGGAACTCGTCGCGGGCTGTTTTCGATGCCGAATAAACCGATGCACCATCTTCGCTCACCACATAGACGGGTATTCGTGGCTCGGCAGCATTGCCAGCCTGCCGTAAGATGTCAGCCGTTTCGCGACTGGCAGTACCGTTTCCCACCGCGATAGCATCTACCTTAAAGCGGTCGGCTATGTTCTGAAACTGCGTTTTGGCAGCCTGCTCGTTGCCACGCGGTGTAAACGGATACACAACATCATGATAAAGCAAGTTGCCTTGTGCGTCGAGGCACACCACTTTACAACCCGTACGAATGCCAGGGTCTACTCCCATCACGCGTTTTTGGCCCAACGGGGCGGCAAGAAGCAACTGACGGAGGTTGAGCGAGAATACGCCGATGGCCTCTTCATCAGCCTTTTCCTTGCTGGCAGCAGCAAATTCGTTTTCCACAGACGGCTCTATCAGGCGTTTATAGGCATCAGCCACAGCTTCTTCAACCAGTTGCGCACATGCACCACGCCCCTTAACATAGTGTCGTTGCAGGCGTTCGGTGGCTTCTTCGTCGTCGATCGAGATACTCACACGAAGAAAACCCTCGCTCTCACCACGTCTCATAGCCAGCAAACGATTGCCATTGCAGCGGCGAAGTGGTTCAGAAAAGTCGAAATAATCGGTGTATTTCTGTGCCCCCTCCTCGTCTTTCTTCGTCGCAATCACCTTCGATGAGATGACGGCTTCACGCTTAAAGGCGTTGCGTACTTGTTGTCGAGTTTGCTCGTTCTCGCTAATTGTCTCGGCAATGATGTCTTGTGCGCCCTTAATGGCAGCCTCAACATCTTTTACATCACCCTTAACGTAGGCCCGCGCCACGTTCTGTGGGTTGGGTTCGCGCTGTAACAAGATGGTTTGCGCCAAGGGTTCGAGACCCTGTTGGCGTGCTACCTGTGCGCGAGTACGACGTTTAGGCTTATAGGGTAGGTATATATCTTCGAGCGTGGTGCTGTCCCATGTGTTGTCAATACGACTTTTCAGCTCGGGAGTTAGCTTGTCCAGCTCGTCTATCGTTTTACAAATGGTTTCCTTGCGCTTTGCAAGTTCGGTGAGTTTGTCTTTCCATTGGCTGATGTTGGCTATCTGCACCTCGTCTAATCCGCCCGTTTTCTCTTTACGATAACGGCTGATAAACGGGATGGTACAGCCCTCGTCGAGCAGTGCGAGGGTATTAGTCACCTTGGTTAGGTTTAGTTCAAGGCTCGTGGCGATGATGTTTGCGTATTCGTTCATATATGCAAAGGTACAAAAAAACGCTGTCCGCGTAAAGTTGGACAGCGCTTTTAGTAAAATTTTAGTATAGAGAAAGCGATTTCTCTAAGGAATTAAGGCGACTCTTTGAGAGGGTTAAAGAGCGATGGGATTAAACCAATAGCTGCATTAAGTTTGCTCGGTAGGTCGGACTAGTCAGAGCGACTAGAAGGACCATAAAGACAATGCGGCTTTGTTGGCGTTAGCCATCTGTTTACCTTTTCAACCTTTCACCCCTTCACTTTTAGAAGTTTTCGGCCTTCAATTCGAAGAAGGATTGGGGATGCAAGCAAACGGGGCACACCTGTGGAGCTTTCTTTCCAATAACCACATGTCCGCAATTGCGGCACACCCAGATGCAATCGCCATCGCGCGAGAACACCAACGCGTCCTCAATGTTTTTTAAAAGCTTGCGATAACGTTCCTCATGGGTCTTCTCAATCTCGCCAACCTTTCTGAACTTAATGGCAATTTCCTTGAAGCCTTCTTCTTCTGCCTCTTTCGCCATACGGTCGTACATGTCGGTCCACTCGTAGTTTTCGCCTTCGGCAGCTATCTTCAAGTTTTCGCTAGTGGTGCCAATCTCGCCGCCATGCAGGTATTTATACCACAATTCGGCATGTTCTTTCTCGTTGTGAGCTGTTTCTTCGAAGATGGCAGCAATCTGTTCGAACCCGTCTTTCTTTGCTTTCGATGCGAAGAAGGTGTACTTAGTGCGTGCCATACACTCGCCTGCAAATGCTTCTTGCAGGTTTTTCTCGGT